>ENA-OQJM01000028-OQJM01000028.1-human-gut-metagenome-genome-assembly--contig:-NODE-28-length-45917-cov-4.271893_pt1 | contig 45917 bp, 27 predicted proteins | sample MGYA00242607_ERZ504773 | MGnify/ENA primary metagenome ERZ504773 (study PRJEB26092, sample SAMD00036355) | human gut metagenome | host: Homo sapiens | study: EMG produced TPA metagenomics assembly of... | reverse complement strand
ATAGCGCTCCAGTTCTGCCACAACCGCCAATCGGAGGAACGGCAACCAATGTCTAAGCATAAACCTCTGCGTTATAAAAGCGGTTACCCATTACATGAAGTAACCAGCCATCCATTATCCTGTTACCTAGTTAATTATCAAAACTTATAAGCTGCTTTACGTAACTCTTTCACTGAACCAAATGGTTTATTGGGCTTCAGGTAACGACCCATGAACTTATAAATGTCCAGACGAATCTTGCTTGACTCATAAGTGTCTAACCGATCAAAACTATGCGCACCGGGAGCACGCTCAAATATCTTATATTCAAACTTTTTGCCTTCTGCTTTCAAAGCTCGAATCATTGATTCCACTTCGATCACATTTACATCATCATCACTGGTATTGGTGTAGATAAGTAACGGGTCTTTCAACTTCTCCGCATGCCACACAGGAGAGCGCCGTTTGTATTCCGCAATATTATCCTTGGCAGTCTGCCCGATATGATTCTTGGCCGAAAAGATTTTGCGATAACTGTCGCTGGCATATCCCATACGCATGATTACATCCGAAACCGGTACACCGGCGAAACCACATTTATATTGTCCCGGATAATTGAAAAGATTCATCAGCGTAATCATACCACCATGACTCCATCCCATGATACCCACACGGTTACCATCCACAATATCAAAATTGTCCACCATATAGTTACGGCTGATATATACATCCTCATTCTCCAATCCACCATAATCAATATTATTGTATGTACCCGAACCATATCCTGTACTTCCCCGGTAATCCGCTGCTACCACAATATATTCCTGCGCTATCAACTCGCGGATGATATGAGCATAATAGGTGTCCATATCGGCATGTACCCCACTATGAGGAAATACGATTAACGGATATTTCTTGTTTTCATCCACGCTTTTGGGAATAAAAATGTATGCTCTGAATTTAAGTTCGTTACCGGCACTCATCGAAGTAGGGTTGAACTCCTTCCAACGCGGTGGTCCACATAATATTACCTTATCTACATGGGCGATATCACCCACTTTCTCGTACCACAGGACATCATCAATTTTTTTCATTAACTGGTCAAACTGATGAACGGACAACTGTGCCCGTACTATTCCGGGCATACTACATAGGCAGCACACCAATACCACAAATTTTACTATTCTGTTTTTCATAAGCATATATTTAAATAATAATTATATAGAATATCAACTCTTGGGGTATCCCGGATTTTGTTCCATTTCAGGACTAAAGATAAACTGGTCCTCAGGAATCGGCAACACACATTTATAAAAATCCCAATCCACTTCTTCGTCCACACTGGGCAAATGATATCCTCCCTTCCGAATAATAGTCTTACCATTCCGCAGCAAATCAAAGAAACGATGTCCTTCACCTACCAGTTCCTTACTTCGCTCGTCCAAAACACGATCCAAAGTATAGTCAGCCATTGTCACTTCGTTTTCAGGATTACCCCGTTTCACAATATCGTTCAAATAGCCAAGTCCCTGAACCGCAGCATCACCACCCAACTTACAACCAGCCTCAGCAGCAATCAGGTACACTTCGGACAAGCGAAGGACCACATTATTACATTCCAGCGGTGCAGTCTTCATGTCCGTCCCTCTCAGTTTGTACAACCACCATACCGTTTTTCCCGCATATTTATTCTCCTCCAGCAACTGCCCACGCACATCTCCCGGATCAGCCAGCATCTGCTCCGCATATTTCTGAGTGACAAATCCCTTCTGATAGCCATACCAGTTCAATAAATACCCCCATGAATCCCGTCCCGGAGTATCATCCACACTATTGGCTATCTCAAAAAACGATTCTGAGCCAAACTTGGTTTCCACCGACCAGGCAGCCACATATTTCTCATGCGGATAAAGTGCATAGCTTCCCGATGCATCCACATCCTTTATCAGTTGCTCCGCCATATCAAACGCTTTCCGGTTATCATTATGATACAGATAAACACGAGCCAGCAATGCACGGGCCGCATACTTGTTCATACGTCCGTTATTTTTCTCTTCGGACATCAATGTAACCGCCTCTTCCAGCGTTTCTATAATAAAATCGTACGCTTGAGCAACAGTAGAACGAGAAGGATTTTCGTATGTTCCCACCAAATGATCTATCAACGGAGCACCCAGTGACGCACCATTATCTTTCGTATAAGGATATCCAAAGCAACGGGTCAAATCAAACTGGCAAAGCGCAATCACCGCCATCGTTTCACCTTTCAAAGCATTCAGTTTCTTTTCATCCCCACTTTCAATTTTTCCTTCGGCAATAGCATTCAGAATATTCCACGCCTCACGAAGAATATAAAAAGGTCGTCCCCACAATGAACCGGCATTCAAACTATTAGGACGATGATTGAACATATAGCATGTATTGCATACTCCACTTTCCTCAGAACTCTGCATATCATCCCCCTTCATATCTCCATAGGCAAACATAGCAGCCCCATAATATCCGGAACCCGACATCAGATCATACAATCCATTCACCGCATTATCCACATCGGTTACTGTACGGAAAGCTATAGCAGTAGGAATCTTATTGCTAGGAGCTGTATCGAAGAAATCACCACAACCGGTAACAAGTAGTGAAGCTAATCCTAAAATAAAAAGTATTTTTTTCATAATGGTTCTGTTTTTAGTGCAATTGATGATTAAAATTTAAGTTCCAACCCGAAAGCATAAGTTTTCAATGGAGGGGTGTAAAATCCTACCACGCCACTCATCTCAGGATCATATTGGCCGTAAGCTGCCCATGTCAACAAATTCGTACCCGAGAAATAAATACGGGCATTCCCTATTCCTAATTTCTGCAACCATGCTTTAGGAGCATTCAATCCCAATATCAGACTTTTCAGACGAATATGATCCGTAGAATGGATGGCACGCGAAGAATTATAGTTACCCCCTTTTTTATTCCCATATACAAAACGGGGGACATCCGTTATATCACCCGGTTTCTGCCAACGGCGGCGTTGCTCGGTACTTTTATTGCTTATCACTGAATAACCATCATCTTGCAGAATATAGGATGCATTATCATACGAATAACCACCGAAACTATAAGATAAATTGAATGACAAGTCAATGAATTTATAATTAAAGGTATTCATAAAGCCTCCCGAGATAGTAGGCGTAATATCTTTCAACGGAATAGGACTTGCCTGCCCCGGATCGGTCACTTTATTTTTTGTATAATTGCCATTCTCATCCTGTTGGTTATCATAATACAAGGCACTTCCAGTCTCAGGATCCACCCCCGCATACTCACGCAGATAAATAGTATTAAATGGATAACCTTCCTTACGTACATACCTGCCATCCACAAACCAAGGCAGATCTGCCAGTTTCAGAATCTTATTTTTATTATGGCTCAAATTGAAGGCGGTAGTCCAGCTAAAATCTTTCGTCTTGATGTTATTGGAACGAACTTCAAGTTCCACACCGGTATTCCGCATCTGTCCCACATTGGTCAGCAGAGAAGAAAAACCGCTGATGGAATTCAATTGCTTGCTCATCAATAAATCTTTCGTTGTACGCGTGTACCAATCCAAAGAAACATTCACACGACTGAACAAGCCGATATCCAGCCCCAAATTCAGTGCATAATTCTTCTCCCAAGTCAGTTCCTCATTCCCCAATGTACTTTCCCACGGAGAAGGTTTTCCATTATAAAACGCCCCTGTGGTATAAGTACTCTGATAACCATAATATGAAGAGGGAAGATTCCCATTCACCCCATAGGAAGCACGAAGTTTTAAATCACTTAATACTGATTTCAACGACTGCATGAACTTTTCCTGAGAAAGTCTCCATGAAGCGGACAAGGACCAGAAATTCCCCCAACGAGTATCGGGAGACAAGCGGGATGATCCATCCCTGCGAAAACTGAAACTGGCATAATATTTATCACCATAAGAATAGTTCACACTAGCCACATAGGACATTAATGCATCTTCCTGCAATTTCTGGTCAGCATCTATCGGATCGGCTGCATTTCCCAATGAAGTGTTGATATCCTGCCCGTAAGTTTTCTTTGCAGCATACAAATCCTCATAATCATACTTCATCACCTCGAAGGCAGCGACCGCACTAACAGAATGTTTACCGAAAGTTTTAGAATAAGTCAGATTATTCTGTGAAGTATACCGCATACGGTCAGTCATCTGCATACGTCCCCGTCCCTGATAAGTAGCTCCATCACGTCCTTCAGGAGACTGAAAGAAAAAGTCCTTTGTCAACGAATAATCTACCGTAAACACACTGGATATCTTCAAATTGTCCCACACATTATAAGCTATTTTAGCCGTACCCATCGCACGTACCGTCCGAGCATAATAATCATTCACCTCGGCCTCCAATACCGGATTATATCCATTGTTTTCACGATACCCGCTGGCATACGTTCCATCCTCATTATAAATGGGAGTAGAAGGCGTCAGATTCACTTTTGATGCATAAATGGCACTTCCATAAAATTTACCCTCAGGTAAATGAACGTTCTTTGTCCACGAAAAAGAAGCGTTCATTCCAAATTCCACCTTTTTATACTTGTTACTTGCATCCACACGCCCCGTAAAGCGCTCCATTTCTGAATTCAGGGAAACACCCGTCTGCTTGGTATATCCCAAAGAACCGATAAAACTGGAATTTTGGTTGCCGGCACTAGCAGACAGGTTATAATCCTGTTGATAACCTTTCTTGAACAGAGCGCTTTCCCAATCCGAATACCCCTGAGACAGGCGTTTGGCATACTGGTCGATATTCGCATCAGCATACTGCTGTGCCTCTTGTTCACTTACTCCTTTATCCAGTTGAAAATTAACCAGTCCTTCATGAATCAATTCCCTCCTTTCCTCACCTCCCATCAGCGGACGATATGTATAAGCGAAATCAGTGATTCCATATTTTGCCGCCATATTGACACGAAGTTTACCTTCTTTTCCTTTTTAGTAGTGATAAGCACTACTCCATTAGCACCTTTCGCACCATACAATGAAGCCGAGGCTGCATCCTTCAAAACAGTGATACTTTCAATATCTGCCGGATTCAACGTTTCAATAACTCCCATTCCTCCCGCTTCGGACATACTGGTAAAGTTACTCAAGTCATAAGATGGAATAGGCACTCCATCTAATACATACAGAGGCTCGGTGGAAGCATTCATAGAAGCGATTCCCCGTACCCGTAAAGTTGTTTTCGCACCGGGTTGCGAAGAAGTACCGGCAACTACACTGATGCCCGGTATATTCGATTCAATCATCTGCCCTACGGATACAACAGGTAATGCCTCCAGTTTTTCTGTAGTCAGAACAGAAGCAGATCCCGTATAAGTTGCCTTCTTGAAATCTCCATATCCGGTAACGACCACTTCGTCCAACGTATTGGCATCTTCTTTCAATACAATATGAAAGTCTCCCTTCCCTTTTGTCGGAATATCCTGTGCCAGATATCCTATATAGCTCACAACCAACGAAGCGGATTCGTCCACTTCCAACGTAAACTTTCCATTAAAGTCGGTGATAACCCCATTGGTGCCTCTACCTTTTTCCACCACATTGGCACCAATCAGAGGTTCTCCCATTACATCTTTCACCACTCCCGTCACTCTTTTCTTTTTAGAACCAGGCCGCGAAACAGCTTTCTTCTCGATGAAATAGATTTTATTGTTTCTGATCTCAAAAGTAAGATCAGTGCCTGAAAGGAGTCTTGTCAATGCCTCCTTCAGTGTAACATCTTTGAGTTGCATGGTTACCTTACGATTCACATCGACCAACTGGTCACTGAAAACCAAGCTCATACCAGTCTGGCTTTTAATAGATGCCAGTACTTTTTCCACCCTCTCATTCTTAAAGTCTAAAGAGACTTTTTTGCGACTGTGCTGAAACAGTAAAGCCAAATAAAAGGACTCCCAACAGCAGTAATGTCTTCATTTTGGTTCTTGCTTTCATTTTCATCAATAGTATTAGTTTGAAACAAAAGAATTTCTTATATAGGCTAACACATCACTCCAAAGAAGGTATGAGTCCATTTTTCATTTTTTAGAAAAAAAATAGATGCAAGTGTATTCACTCACATCTATTCCACTTTTCTTCTATAACCCTCGTTATTTAGAAGTTACTTCAAATACACCTTCTTCTATTTCCGTAAAAACAATATTCGAAACGGCTTCCAAATCATAGAGCACATCTGATGCATTGACTTTTCCTGTTGACAGAGTAAACCTGTTCTTCAATACCGCAGAATCTTTCACTATGAAATGAACATCATAATGTCTTTCCATTACCTTTATAATTTCACCGAGTGGAGTCAGATAAAAATTAAGGCTGTTGACACGCCATGCCGAAATCTGTTCCATATTATCCGGACGGGAGATCAGGCATTTCCCCGACTGACGGTTATATTCCGCACTCTCCCCCGGAACAAGTCTGTACTCCTTCGCATTATGATCTCTGAAAAGAATTCCTCCTTCATCCAAGGTTATCCAAATATTGGGTTCGGCGGAATATGCCTTTACATTGAATTTTGTTCCAGTTACTCTCACTTCCACCCCTTGCAAATCCACCTTAAAAGGGCGGTTCTCATCTTTGGCAACATTGAAATACCCTTCTCCCCAAAGCTCCACCGTACGATTGAACAATCCAAACTGCTTGGGATACCTCAAGCGAGAATCCGAGTTCAAATGTACAATACTGCCATCCTGTAAAATCACCCGGATCTGTTCACCATAAGGAACATTTATGTCAGCATATTCCGGTTCAGAGAAAATGCCCGTCCGGTTTAGACCAAAAAAAACAAGGAAACACTTAAAAAAACAAACGGTAACAGCACAGCCGCCACCCACATCCATCTGCGACCAACCGGGCGTTGTCCGCGCTCACATTTTATCTCATTCATAAAACGCACTTTCATCTTTACTTCAGGTATGGAATGCGGGTCAATACTTTCCGGCATCTCTTCCGACAACATCCCGATTTCCCAGTCAAAGCGTTCCGACAAATACTTATTACCTTCTTCCGTAGCAAACCAACCAGCTACTTTCCGAGCTTCTTCAGGAGAGGCTTTGTTGTCAAGCACTTTAGCTATCACCGACTCATCTATCTTCATAATCTATTTTTTTGTATATTTATAATAACACCTCATCACAACAAAAGTATGAGTACATTTCAGACTATTAAATTAATCCATATCACAGGAAACCATATAATTAAAGACTCTATCTCGTTACGGAGGGCTTTTATAGCCTGTGTGTAATGGGATTTCACAGTAGGAACAGTTATCCCCATCCTGTCGGCTATTTCCTGATTGGATAATCCATATTCTATTTTCAACAAGCAGATTTTTTGTTTCTGAGGAGGAAGCTTATCTATAGCAACCCGCAGGAATTTTCCGAGTTCACCATTTTCAAATTGTGTCAAAAAGTCGTCTTCATCTTCATCATTCACTTGTTGGGCCATTTCGTATAGTTTCTCGAAAACCAAACTACGATGCCTCAATTCATTCAGTATATAATTCTTTAAAATAGTAAATAGCAAACTACGGATACCCGACTCAAAGCTAAAATTTGTCCGCTGCTCCCACAATTTCATAAAAAGATACTGAATCGCATCTTCCGCCTCTTCTTCTGACTTCAAAAAACGATAGGCTATGGTATATAATAACCGGTTATAGCGTTCAAAAACAGCGGCAAAGGCATATTCTTTCCCACGGCGAAGATCGTCATATAGTTTCTGATCAAAATCCGGATATTGATTCATAATAAATGCTTTTCCTAGTTTTATTAAAAGGCCGACTTAACGCAAAGATAGTATAATTGAACCTATCTTATCTCAGAATACTCAAAAAATATACATCATTTCGTTTTCTAGTTCTAGAATTCTTTACACAAAATAAGTTATAAAAATCACTTTTTGATACGGAAGAAAAGTGAATAAGACACCGTGATATCTTTTATCTCGGCGTCTTATTAATCACATGCCGGTGTATTATCCCGGATTTGAGATATAAATCCGAATCCCTGCAATGACCCTACTTGAACAAACATTTTACTCCCCAACTCCAGACTCCGAAAGTTACGAATATCCCTTCTTATAAATAACAGTTATCTCTGATATAAAACTTGGACCCGAAAGATTATACATCTTACAAGTGCAACATATATAATGATAACACCTGAAGATTTATAATGTGTCACGGCATCTTCTATCAATTAAAATCATAATTAAACCAATCAAAATAACATTTACCGCCTATTCCCAACGTATTATATGAATACAAGCCCACACGCGCACCTTTCCAATCGCCGAACTTTAACGAATAAGCATCTCCACATAAAATAAAATTACAGTTATCAAAACTATAGAACAACTGGCAGCGATTCTTCTTTGCATCCAACATAACACGTAAATAGATTTTTTTACCGGAAACCATCTTTACTTGCTGAACGTCACCATTTTTTTCTAAATACAGATAATTTTTACCTTCCTCACGACTAATGCCAATTCCGTTATAAAGACTGCCTGTGCAGAACAATCCACCTCTTTGTCCATCAGCCAGCGCTGAAAAATCAAGCAACACAGTGGCTGTGCTTAGATACCCCATACATTTTTGAGTTAACATATTGCGAGATTCTCTTAATGTTGCAGCCTTCAAGGCTTTCAAAGCAAGCCAGCCCCTACGCTCATTTAAACTCCAATGAGTATTCACTGGATTATGATTAAACTGCCATTGCAGCCCTAAAGTGTAAGAATTGAAATCATCAGTCGTTTGAGGGTGAGAAACAAGAACACTTTTGCTTACACCAGGCTTTGTCCAAACCTTTACCGGCTCACCTATCCCATTCATATCCATATCCACCCCTATCACGGGCCAATTCTCCATCCAACAAACAGGCTGCAAATGCACGACACGTCCCAAAGGTTCTGTCAATTGGAAATGAAAAAACCACCATTCTCCTTCAGGCGTATCTACTAAAGCCCCTTGATGAGGACCATTTACAGTAGTGTTTCCCTGTTCCAAGACTACTTTCTTTTCGTATGGTCCATAGATATTTTTTGAACGTAAAATAGTCTGCCATCCTTCGCCTACTCCCCCTTCAGGAATGCTTAGATAATAATAACCATGCCGTTTATAAAATTTAGTTCCCTCAGCTACAGGACCTGTATAAATAATTTTCCCATCATCCAACAAAGTTTTACCATCCGGAGTCATACGATGTAGATAAATAGGACCTGCCCCTAACTGGCTACGCCCCATGTAGGCCTGTCCATCCTCATCCCAAAAAGGACAGGGGTCCTCCCAGCCGCCTATATTCTTCACACAATGCAACGGCGTCCACGGGCCATGAGGATCAGTAGCAGTACTCATCATCAGTCCTTCTCTAGGTGTACAAAAATAAATCCAAAATTTACCATCATGAAAACGGATAGCAGGCGCCCAAGATCCTCCTCCATAATTTTCATTATTATCCCATCCGGGAAAATCAAACCGATTATACACTTGACTGATGATTCTCCAGTTCACCATATCATCTGATTCTAACACCGGCATCCCGATATAATGAAAATCAGAGCAAACCATATAATATTTATCTCCCACTCTAATCACATCAGGATCAGAATAATCTGCATTTAAAATAGGATTTATATAAGTTCCATTACCTTGGTCACCCCAAGAAACAGCTTGTCCTTGTACCTTTTCCGACAAAAACAGCAAAACAAACAGAAAAGCCAAAAAGAAAAATCTCATAGTATCATTCATCATTAAAAAAGAAAATTGCCTTCATCATTCCTAAAGATAAATGATAAAGGCAATACACTAAATTATATACAATCAATCCCAAATCATTCAGCTACAACTTCAATTACGCGACTGTTAAGTTGCTGTGCAGTAAACAAATTCAATCCTACATTCATCAAAAATTCTCCTGAGAAAACCTCACCATTACCTGATAAAGAAGAGTTGGCTCCGGGCATTAAGTTAATTTCTTTCACACGATACATTTTGTCTGCATCAAGCCCCTGCAAACGCACCGGCAATATTTTTTCCGCATAACGAGGATGAATATCGAAAGCAAATACCGCTGCTTTATCCTTATCTTTGCCCACATACATAGTAGAGGTATGATTACTACCATAAGGAGAAACTAAACGATACATATCACCTTCCAGAACTACCGGCTTCAAACGGTTATAATTCTGCACAGCAGTACGGCAATAAGTTTCATCATCCTTACTCATATCCGCTAATTTGATATCAAAACCAAGTTTGCACATCATAGCCACATCCGTACGGAATTTCACACTGCTATTCTTATTCCATGTAGTAACATGAGCGCACATTGTCTTGGCTGGGAACACCTGTGAGAATCCCCACTGAATAAATAAACGTTCAATAGGGTCAGTATTATCACTAGGCCAGAATTCTGTAAAATATTTCAAAGCCTCATAGTCTGAGCGTCCACCACCACCGGAACAAAGCATCATCGGCAGGTTAGGATATTTTGCTTTCACACGCTCCAATACATTATACAGGCCACGCACATAATCAATATATAAATGTGACTGTTTATTTTTCAAATAAACAGAGTAAATATTCGTAATAGGACTATTGCAATCCCATTTGAAGAAAGCGATATCAGGATATTTAGTCATCAAATTGTCCACAACTCCGAATACATAATCCTGTACTTTCGGATTGCTCAAATCCAGAACCAATTGGTTACGGAAATAATACTCGTCACGATTCGGAAGATGAATCACCCAATCTTTATGCTTTTCATATAATTCACTTTTAGGATTCACCATTTCCGGTTCAATCCAAATACCAAACTTTATACCTTTTTTCTTAGCCGCTTCCGTCAGATAACCTACGCCGTGAGGAAGTTTATCAGCCGTTTCATCCCAGTCACCTAATCCTTGATGGTCACCACTGCGCGGATACTTGTTGGCAAACCAACCATCATCCAACAAAAACATATCCACACCCAGTTCTACTGCATCATCCATCAGCTTCACCAATTTCGCTTCATCAAAATCAAAATAGGTGGCTTCCCAGTTATTCAACAAAGTCATACGAGTCTGGTTCCCATCCTTCACCTGATACTTACGGGCCCAATCATGGAAATTACGGCTAGCCTGTCCTTTACCTGTAAAACTGTAAGTAAAATAGAAATCGGGAGTACGAAAGATTTCATTCGGTTTCAGACTATATTCCGAAGCATACGGATTAATTCCTGATATAACACGGAGTTCATTCTTATTATCCACCTCGAATACAAAACTGAAATTACCCGTCCATCCTAATGTTCCGACCAACACTTCACCTTGGTTCTCTTCTGATTTTCCATCCAATGAAAGTTGGAAGAAAGGAGAGCAGAACATATTGGCACGTGCTCCCAATTTAGTATCAATCGTTTTTTTACCAAATTCCAAAGGTTGTTCCTTCACATGCGCCTCACTAGCCCAGTCTCCCGAGAATTCAGTCAGGAAATAGTTGTCACGATTCAAGTGCAACATGGAAGACGCGTACTTATGAAGCTGCACAGGTTTCTTTTCCTGGTGGCTGATTTCAGTGAAAGTCTTTATCAAATTTTCTTTCTGATAAGCCACATAATGAAGTTTTACAGTTACAGGATATTTATCATCCTGCATAGTAATCACCACTTCATCTACCCCCGGCGACACTTGATTCCGAGTATGAGAAACATATTTTAATAAAGTAGAAGGATTGCCATCATTATGTACTATATGAATAGCCGGTTCAAAATAATCTTCCATGCCATGAGTAAGGTATGCTTCGCTACCCTGTGGCAAATGGGCAATATCTGTAGCATAATTCAACTTCTTTCCCAAATAACTTTGATATAGACGTCCGTTATTACCAACCCGGTAAATAAGGTCTACATTTTCTGTACTAATTTTAATTACTGGCTTATCTGCCGCTTTTAACATAAATGATATGCATAAAAAACATATCAAGAAGAATAATCTTTCTTTCATGGTATTATTTATCGATTAAAATTATAGTGCAAAAATAGGGAGAGAAGCTCAAAAATCCCTACTCAAATGCGCCATAAAATAAGAATTTTGACGCTTATACCCTCAAAATCATCGAAATCAAGCCTGTATTGTAGGTAAAATCAAGGAAGTCTGCTATCTTTGTTATCCAATTCTAATACATGGATATATGCCACGAATTAAAGAGGGATTTAAAGGAGAACGCGCCATCGTACTTCCTGCTTTTCTGATTGAAGAATTAAAGCAAGATCCGTTAGGCAGCGAACTTTACATTACAGATATAGGATATTATCCTCATGCCTGTTTTCATTACCGGAAACGCAACACCGAGGAAGCAACCGAGTTTATCCTTATTTATTGTATGGAGGGAGAAGGGTGGTTTGAGTTAGACAAACATCGATATGTAGTTACCGCCAACCAATTTTTCATTCTACCTAAACACCAGGCACACGCTTATGGCAGTAATGAGAGAAATCCCTGGACTATTTACTGGATCCATTTCAATGGAACAAAAGCTGCATTTTTCAGTGCCGGTTTTGACCGTCCGAAAGACATCACTCCACAAGAGGATTCACGAATCAAAGAAAGATTAGTACTCTTCGAGGAAATCTACTCGTCCATCAGCTCCGGATATAGCAAAAACTATATGCTTTATGCCACTACCAGTCTTTTCCATTTTTTAGGTTCCATGAAGTTTATTGGTGAATATCGGGATTGCGGTTCTATGCGCAATGGTTGCAGAAGCAAGGATGTGGTGCAAATAGCGATTCATTTCATGCAAGAAAATTTGAGCAAAACCATTCGCCTAGCAGATATCGCTGCGGAAGTAAACCTCTCAGTTTCCTATTTCTCCAATCTGTTTGAAGAAAAGACAGGCTCCTCTCCTCTTCGATATCTTACCTATCTCAGAATACAGGAAGCCTGTCACTACCTGGATTTTACTAACCTAAAAATTAACCAAATAAGTCCCTTGGTAGGCTATGAGGATTCTCTTTATTTCTCCCGGTTATTTACTAAGACGATGGGGATGCCTCCATCAGCTTATAAAGAAAGAAAAAAGGTTAAGACTTACACCATCTACCAACAGTCGGTCCGGAAAGGGGCAACCGGGAGCCCGTTCTCTCCGTACAAATTACAATCCGGATTATCTGCCCAGCCATAACGTGCAGCAAGAGGGGCAGGAACTTCAGTAGAAGAAAGTATAATTTTTCCATCATGGACCATAGCCTCTGCCGGATAAAATACACGGTCCGGCCCTGCAATAGTAAAGCCTTTTAAAGTTGTACCTTTAATCTGAAATCCATCTTGCTTTTGTCCGAAATCCAATTCCATCTTGTTCCCCTTAATTATATAATTTTGGAATACAGGAGCCGAACTTGAAACATTTTTTCCATAACTACCGGCCAGGGCAACCAAAGCTAAACGGCGTCCCACCTCTTGCTTATTCTTAGGATGAATATCATCAGCCAAACCAATATCAATGGTCACGGCCATACCAACTTGGTCAAGTTTTAATGCTTTAGTTTGCGCTTCACGCAAAGCCGCCCATTCGGAATCCGGCTGTATTTTCTTGGATTCCATAAAATTAGCCAATTGTACAAAATAAAAGGGGAAATCACTCCGCCATTGTCGGCGCCAATCCGTAATGAGAGCAGGAAACAAATCTCCATATTGTTCTGAACGACCTACATTAGCTTCACCTTGATACCATATTACTCCTTTAATGGGAAAAGCAGTCCATGGTTTGACCATCGCATTGAACAGCACCGTAGGATAACTGGAGCTTTGAACAGGAGAAATCGGTGCAGGTGGAAATCCTGTTAAAGAAAGTCCGATACGATATTTCCAATCTCCAGCCAAACTGATCCGCTTTCCATCAGCTTCTACATAAAGGTCCTCCGCCTTGCCATGAATACCGCCTTCTCCACCAAAATCAGAAACACGAACAGCAAGAACCGCCTTACCAGCCTTCACTAGTTTTGCAGGAATGGTATAAGTACGCGGTGTCATATAGCCTGCCCCTCGGGCAATCTCCACCCCATTAAAATAAGTGATATCTTCATCATCAATCATTCCTAAATTTAGTTTTAACGGTTTACCAATCCATTCTGCTGGAATTTCAAAACTACGACGGAACCATACTACTCCATCAAAATTTTTCAATCCATTCTTTTCCCAGTAATCAGGAAGGCACATATCCCACCATTGTCCTTCTGACAAGTCCGGTGCAATCCAGCAAGGCTTATCTTCCTCCATTCCCTTATCTTCCTTAGAAAAAAGAGATTGCCACTCAGAGCGCTCTTGATTATAGGCCTTTTCCATACGAATAGGGTCAAAGTCCAATTGTTCCATCTTAGCCAACTCTTCACGAAAGCCCAGCACCTGTTTCAATGTTTCATAGCTGGTCCACGCTTCAGCAGGCGTTCCTCCCCACGTACAGTCAATCACACCCACAGGGACATTTAATTCTTTCCATAATGAACGGGCATAAAAATAAGCGAGTGAAGAGAATTCAGGAATTGTGGCGGAAGAACATTCCTGCCAACCTCCCATAGTAGACTCCATATCACTCAACGGAATTACTGAAGTATTCTTCTTCACTTGAAACAAACGGATAGAAGGATAATTCGCCTCCGTTATCTCCTGCTCATAATTCATGACTTTCCCCCAACCCGCAACAGGCATCTCCATATTAGACTGACCAGAACAAAACCATACCTCTCCCACCATTACATTTTTTAATTGCAATTTCTTACCATCCGTAAATGTCAACGTATAAGGCCCTCCTGCAGCAGGAGTAGGCACAGACAAACTCCAATAACCGTCCTTATTCACCTGAGTCACATACACTTCATTATTCCAGCCTGTAGTTACCTTTAAGATTTTACCCAATACCGCTTTACCATGAAAAGTAACCTCCGTATTTTGCTGAAGAACCATATTGTCCGTAAAGTAAGCGGGTAAGACCACCTTGGCGTAAGAATTTACATACGCCAAGAGAGAAACACATAAAAACAATATTTTATTTCCCATATTTACCAAATTCATTTGTTCCACTATTATATTCTTCTTTAATCATACATCATCGGAAGCTACACCAATCTGAATTTCAAATTCTCCAAGCTCCACCAACTCGCATCTTATTTATTATTATAAGGTGTTACCAACAATTTATAGGAACCACCTTGCAATAAAGCCTCATCAAAAGTAATACATATATCTTTGGTTTCACCCGGCATCAATGTGAAATAATTGTCATTCATAATAGCAGGAAGAATACGCTCTCCATCCGAGGTCCGAACAGCCTGAACATATACTGCAAACGCCACACCTTTTGCAGACTTTAGGTGAGCTATAGCTGCCCGAATCTCTGCCTGACCATTTTTACGCAACAATTTAGAAGAAACTTTCAATTCGGCTGCCGGCAAAGTATTCAAAGCCGTAAAGTCCAAACGGTCGTTGCCACGCCAATAATTGTTTTCAGAAACAACCTTTCCTGATTTATCTTTCAACGTCAGGCGGATAAAATGTACATCGCTCAAACCCTCACTAGGCTGTGTTCCACCCAATACATCAAAACTCCATAATGAATAACCAAACCACCAACCTAGTTCCGTCCCAAACATACGTACATAACGGGCATCAACTTCGGGGAAAGTAATTTCATCTATTCCTCCACGTCCTTCATCAGTTTTATATACTTCTTTCCAAGTCTCGGCGTCATCTGACACTTGAATCTTATATCCTTTACCAAAAGATGCCTCCCAATTCAAGCGAACCCCACCTACGGGTTGCACACTGCCCAGATCCACATAAAGCCATTCATTTTCCGCTTTTGCCGCTGCCCAACGGGTATCTTTTTTCCCATCCGTAGCATCTGAAGGCTGTCCATAAGTGGTACTTGAAGCAAAGGTCGGTTTATTTAATGACAAATTTTTACGCTCTTTATTGAAATCTATCGTAAAACATTGCACAGTAGAATTGCTAGGAGAGTTCACAATAGCTGATTTTGTATAAGCCTCCACAGACTTTCCATCCAGATTGTAAACTTTTACTTCAGCAGTCAAACCTTCCATATCACATGCTGTGGTATTAGCAATCTTCACACCGTCCGTCACAGGATTCCAAAGAATATGCACCGGTTCACAGGCTGATTTTGCTCCCCAAAAGGCTCCTGTCAAATCATAATAATAGTCATAAGTTTGCCAAACCATAGACGGATATGCCGACTGTCCCATCCAAGTCATGATACCTGATGCATCCTCCCACATACGATCCAGCCAACCCTCATACATAGCCTTATTAGATTCAATATTGACAAGCTGAGCCTTACGGCAATAATCTTCAATCCCTTCGGGCTTGCCAAAACCTTTGGTTATAGAAGCATCATAACGATCGGGAGCTGCATTAAAAGCATTTTGGCCAAAATAGTGCTTGTTCCACATTTCATCACGAGGCCACCAGTTCTCCTTGGGCATAAATTTCTTGAAGCTTTCAAAGGTAGGAACTACAGCTGTGCCAATTTCTGTACGAAATCCCCAGCCACGCGCCGGATCTCCTTCCAAGCCATCAGGATATTTAGTAAAATAAAAGCGAGGCTCAAATGCTCCCCACGGACCACTACCGGTCAAGCCCTGAGCATGGGAGTTTGCTTGAAAATAACGATCACCTCCATCAAAGGTCCTAATATTTTCCGCCATCCATCCTTCTAAAGGAGGCTGAGGATTAGATTCATTATCGCCACACCACACGGCTATACTAGGGTGATTACGCACACGTTTTATTTTCTCCATCATATTATTATTGAACACATTGAGGTCATAAGGCAAATTCGGATTAGAGTTTATCCAAAAATCATCCCATACCATAATGCCATATTTGTCACATGCCTCGTAGAATTCATCATCTGTAACAGAGCCGAGCCAATTACGTATCATATTAAAATTCATTTCCTTATGCAGGCGGACTTTGGTATCATATTCCTCGCCACGGCAACGAAGCATATATTCAGACATCCCCCAATTCGCTCCCTTAACAAATACCGGAATATCATTAATATAAATATGGAATGTATTGCCCTCTTTATCATAAGAATATTTCTTTATACCAAAAGAAACATCTTTCGTTTCCGAAACTCTTCCATCCACCATCACCTCAAACTTACAATGATAAAGATTGGGTTCTCCATACCCATTTGGCCACCACAGACGCGGCTGGTCTATACACAGTTGTGGAAAATAGCGTTTGTCAAACTTCACCTGTTCAGTAGTATGGGCATTCACGTCTAATTCTTTTTGAAAAACAATGTTTCCTGGGGTAATTGTTCCGCGCACCAATACCTTCGTCTTTTCTACCGAATTATTCTTGACATCAAGCGCCACACTCAAATCCGCTCTGGCACGGGTAGGTAAATTAGTACGTATCCAAGGATCAATTAAAGTAGCTGTTCCCGTATTAGTAAGAAATACCTTATCGGTTATACCACTATTCAACCCCGGCACATAAGGCATCCAATCCCATCCGCCACTAGACAAATAGGTTGGACTGCCCTGATTAGCCAATGGAGTATCAGGCATATGAACAAGTACAGCCAATACATTTTCTTTATCACGATTTACTATTGAAGTAACATTAAAATGTCCACGATGCATAAACCCATCCAGTTTACCTAATAATGTTCCATTCAGATAGACTTCCGCACGACGGTTTACCCCATTAAAATTCAACCATATCAATTCTTTTGTAAAATCAGCAGGAACACGGAATGTAGTACGATACCAAAAGCTACAGTCGTATTTGTCGCGATTTACCTGATGAATATTGTCACCAAAGTTAGGATCTTTCTCCAGCCCTGCTATTACATACGATTAAAAGCTGTTCCAGGCACAACAGCATCTACCCAAGCAGAAACATTGTATCCGTTTCCACAAAGTGACTTCACATCCGTTCCGACTTCAGCCTGAGGCTTTAACTTCCATTTCATTTGTGGGTTATCGCTATGTAAATACACAGTTTGAGCATGCAGTACTTGCATACATCCCAGTAGGGCTAATACAACCCATGTTTTTTTACGTTTTTCATATTATAGTCTTTTCATATTTATCAATCATCTATTTCTCTTTTTGCACCTGAAAACTAAACAAGGTGCAATGCTCATAAGCTTTCTCCGGTAACACCAGGCAAGAAGGAAAATCCGAATGAGAAGGAGTATCCGGATAAAATTGTGTTTCCAAACAGATGGCTGTATCCGGTCGGTCATAATATCCCGCTGTATACAAAAGAACAGCAGGCAAATCAGTCATCACTGTCATTTTTCTTCCTGTAACAGGTTCATATAAAGAAGCAGCCTCTAACATCTCCTCAGACATTTTATCTTTCAATATATAGCAATGATTATATCCTTTATTCCAAAGTAATTGCTCATGATCAGCATATAAGTCTGCACCTACCGGTTTTAGGGAAGTAAAGTCAAACGGAGTATTTTTCACCTTCATCTTTCTTCCCGTAGGAATGAACGCCGAGGTAGTATCCAATATCCGGTCAGACGAAATATGCAACCGATGCTCTGTTATCTTTTTTCCATTTCCGCGCAAATTGAAATATGCGTGATTAGTCATATTGATGTAAGTAGCACAGTCTGTTTCCGCATAATGCCGTACAGAAAGTTCATTGTCCTCATTGAAACGATAGTCTGTTATCACATGGATATTTCCCGGGAAACCTCCTTCTCCGTCTGGCGAATACAGACTAAAACGGATGCCATCCGGTAATTCTTCCCATTGCCACACCTTGTTATGAAAGCCGGAAAAACCTCCATGATTGGTATTATTCCCATCATTAACTTCCAAATGGAAGGTTTTCCTATCTATTGTAAAAGAAGCATCAGCAATACGATTGGCAAATCTGCCAACAGTTGCTCCCATATAATAAGAATCTTTCAAATAATCGGACAAGGTATCATAACCGATCAAAATATTGGCTAATGCTCCCTGAACATCGGGTACTGAAGCTGTAATCCAACGTGCCCCCCAATTAGTGAATTCCATATAAGCTCCCGAGGAGTTCATTACGGTAAATCGTAATACAGGTTTTCCGTCAGAGGTATAAGTTTCTATTTTATGTATTATTTTCATATTATTCCAAATTTCAGAAAAAGAAAAAGCATCAGGTAGGAAGCAGATGTTTCCTCCTGATGCTTCTAATTTATATGGATAGAAACAATTTATTTGCTATATCCCGGATTCTGATCTTCAGGGCCGAATGCATCATTTGTTTTAATTTCAGTATCAGGAATAGGATAGCGCTTATGGAAATCTTGAATTGTCCCTGATTCTTTTGCCCAACGGTTACGTTCTTTTATCAATTCTACAAATTTATTAGTACGAAGCAAATCAATACGTCTCCAACCTTCGAAACAAAGTTCACGCAAACGTTCATCCATTACTTTATCACGGAATTCATCTTTGCTCATTCCCGAATTCCATTTCTTATCTTCTGGCAAGTTTCCTCCCCATGCACGAGTACGAATTTGATTATTCACGATCTGTACTGCTTCCGAAGTCTGTCCTAATTCATTCAGACATTCAGCATGCAATAATAATATATCAGCATAACGAATCATTGAAAAGTTCTTACCAGAATTCCACATGTTATTAATGCCAAGCCCTGAAAGAATATCTGTACGATAGTCTTCATATTTCTTTATATGCGGTTCCAATTCATCTGTAGTTCCCGTCCATTGAGTCTTTGACAAATCAGGAGTTACATATTCAAATGTTCCATCTTCTGAATATTTATTAGTATAATACGTAAAATCATAACGCAATGCTTCTTCTTTACGCAAATCTCCATCTTCCCAAATGCCACCTTCTTCTACCGTCTTATAAGCAAAAGGAGTCGGAACTAGAAAGTCGTAACCAGAGAAAGAGCATCCCTGACCAAACCAAGAGTCACATGCACGAGAACCACAATCAAACTCCCAATAATTACAATCAGGATATACATTATTAAATTGCAACTCAAACAATGACTCTTTTGTATTAGGATTATCATAACGATACAAGTCAGCATAATTATTCAGCAATTCATATCGCCCCATATTAATAATAGTCTTAAAACATTCATCAGCCTTGGCAAAATCCCGTAATCCTGTCTCTTCCGGAGCTGCCATATAAGCCTTTCCTAACATGGCCCATGCAGCCCCAACAGTAGCACGCTGCGGTTCACTATTATAAGACTCAGGCAAATTATTGGTAGCAGTAATAAAATCATTAATAATATATTCCCATACAGTCTTTAAAGGTTGACGTCCCAAGCCCAATTCATCAGTACGGTTCATATCTATCACAGGGATTTCACCCCAATACATACTTAATTCAAACATTAATAAACCACGAATAAAGCATGCCTCTCCCATCAACTGTTTAGCACGTTCCGGTTCTTCAGTGGTCATACCCAATGCATATATAGCTTTAGCAGCTGAAACGACAGCCGGCCAACGGTTGTTCCAAATAGAACTAACCTGAGTAGATGTAGGATTCAACTGTCCATTATATTTATCCATACCGGCTTGATCGCCTGAAGAAATCAACTGATAATTACCCTGCTGTGTTTCATCTGTCCCCAAATAAGGCATCAATCCATTACGTCCTTCTTTACAGCCCCTATAACTCTTATACAATCCAAGAACTAAAGGTTCTACATTATCTATTTTTTCAAATACTTGTTCTTCAGTCAAAGATCCCGTAGGTTCTACCTGCAAAAAATCCGAGCAAGAGGAGGTTTTCAGTGCAAAGGTCAAAGCCAAAGCATATATCGCACTATATCTATATATCTTTTTCATTGTTGTGTTTTCTTTTAAAGTTAGACTATTTATTCTATCCTTCCATTAAAAAGCCAAATTAAGACCAAAAGTATACATACGTGTAGGAGGATACCAATCACCAGTTTCCGGATCATAACCATTATAATTAGTTAAGCAAAAAAGATTAGAACCAGTGGCATAAACACGCAGGTTAGCCAGTTTCAGAGCATTTATCACTTTAGTTGGGAAAGTATAGGCCAATGTCAGAGCAGACAAACGCAAGAAAGAAGCTTTCTGTACACTAAAATCCATAGAACTTGCACCATAATGATTATAATCAAAGCCAGCCAACACACGTGGAAATTCAGCATCTGTATTTTCAGGAGTCCAACGATCCAACAAATCCGTTGATGCGACTCCAGATCCAGTACTTCCAATCAAAGTTTCATACCAAGGACTCAATTTTTTAGCCCCATAAGAATAACTGAATACTGCATTTAAAGACAATCCCTTCCAAGAAAAATCTGTAGAAAAACCGCCATAAAACTTAGGATCAGTGGAACCAATTACAACACGGTCATTTTGATCTATCTGTCCATTATTATCATAATCCAACGGATACAAATCACCAGGATTCACATTATATCCATTCCAATTTATTTTATTCAAACGATCCATATCAATTTCTTGGGCGATTCCACCTGTTTTCCAAATATAAATTGTGTTACGAGACTCACCAAGGAATAAATTACCTTCTTTTTGAATATTACGATCACTATCTACATTATATACAACATCATTATCACCATATAATTGAGTTACCTTATTTTTATCCATAGACAATGTAGCTGCAAAATTCCATTCAAAATCTTTAGCTCTTACCAAATTGGCATTCAAAGCAAATTCCAAACCTTTGTTTTCAATCGCACCTATATTTTCAATAGTACTGCTGAAACCAGTAGTCGTAGGCAACGAATGGCTCATTAACAAATCCTTATTTTTTATCAAGAAAGCATCAACAGACAAACGCACTCTATTCTGTAAGAAAGCCATATCTACTCCTAAATTCCATTGTTTTTGTTTCTCCCAACTAATATCTGGAGTACCACGTCGCCCATTGGAAACAAAAGAATTCGTATAACCTGTATCGGAAGTACCCGTATAGCTGACATTATATAAAGATAAATAGGCAAAATCATCAATATTCTGATTACCAACGATACCAAAACCAGCACGTAACTTTAACTGATCAAAAATCGTCTGATTTTTCATGAACTTTTCTTCTGTAATATTCCAAGCTGCAGACACAGACGGAAAAATACCCCACTGATTTCCTTTAGCAAATTTAGAAGAACCGTCGTAACGCGCTGTCGCCGTCAATAAATATTTACCCGCATAGTTATAGTTAACACGAGCGATATAAGATAATAATGTTTGCTCGGACCAAGCTGTACTTAAGCCGCGCTGATCTTTTTTATAACCAGATCCCAAACTATGATATCCAAATAAATTAGTGCCAAACCCTGTTGCCGTAGCATTAATATAATTATACATAGTCCGTGTAGCACTGGTACCAACCATCGCATTCAACTTATGTTTACCGAAAGAGGCTTCATAAGACAATGAATTATCCCATTGCCATACAGTACGTGTATCTCTATCATCTTTGGCTTCACCTTGTGTTCCATAACGTTCCGACTCATAAATATCATTCGGGGTATATTTATTTTGCTGCTTTTGAGCATAATCAATAGAGAAAGTAGAACGCAAGTTTAATCCTTCAATAGGATTGATATTAATATAATTAGAGCTCAACAAGCGATTATACACCAAATCATTATCGACTTTCAAAGAACGTAATGGATTAAAATTATTTTGGTCAAAAATACCTTGCCAATTTAAAGTTTCAATCTCATCAGAAATTTCCAACATCGGATTAGCACAACGTGCACGATTCATTACTCCATCATCAACCAACGTGTTCTCGGTACGTGTAAAAGTTGTATTAGTACCTACTTTCAGCCAGGATTTAATCTGTTGATCCGCATTAATACGTCCTGTGTATTTTTCTTGTTCAGACTTCTCAATTACACCTTTATTGTCTGTATAACCAAAACTAATATAATAAGAACCTTTATCATTGCCATTCGAAAGACTTACTACATGATTGTGTTGTACTCCAGTACGGCTCACAGCATCTAGCCAATCATAATTTTTATTATTGTTGTAGGCATCGAATTCATAATCAGCAAAAACAGTATTCGATCCCATTATCACATCATTGATATAAGCATTGACATCTCCATCAGGATTTGTTTGCATATAACCATTCGTATAGGCCTCCTTTCTAAGTTCAAATAATTGACGAGTATTCATAGTTTTTGGAGTATTAGCATAGGTCTGAAAGCCAATCCAGCCATCATAAGAAACTTTACCTTCGCCTTTTTTACCCTTCTTAGTTGTAATAACAACAACACCGTTGGAACCACGTGAACCATACAGAGCTGTAGCTGATGCATCTTTCAAGACCTCAATAGAAGCCACATCATTCAAATTGACTGCATTAAATCCAGAGAATGAATTATCCATAACCATACCATCTACGACATAAATAGGGTCTGTAGATCCATTAATTGTATTAATACCACGAATTTTAATAGATGCATCATCCGTAGGACGCGTAGGTTGAGAAATGAACACACCTGCGACACGACCTTGAAGAGCTTGATTTACATTTGTTACTGGTTTTTCTTCCAATACTTTAGAACTAACACTGGCAACAGCTCCCGTCAAATCACTCTTCTTCATCGCAGTGCCTACAACAACCACTTCATCTAATGTTTCAGTATCCTCCGACATCACAACTTTGACTGGTTGGTTACCCATTATTTTAACATCTTGTGCAACATATCCTATATAAGAAATATGCAATGTTTCCCCTTTCTGAACTGATAATGTAAATTTACCATCAAAATTGGTAATAGTCCCATTGGCTGTACCTTTTACCACTACACTTGCACCAATGATAGGTTCGGATGTAACATCCACCACCTGTCCTGTAACCGTTATGTTCTGTGCTAGCATATTGCAGCAACAAAACATGATAAGGATTAAATTAATAAGCCTAATTCTTTTCATAATTTGTAAATTTAAGTACGATTTAAAGTTTATATTGGTTTATTCTTCCACTTTGAAAATTACAACATCACATGCAGGAACCGTTACTTCCAGATTGGTTTTAGCAGTACTTTCAATGCCACTCCATAATTCTTTCAGCCTATATTCCTTTGACGAATCCAACCCCAGACGCTCTAAAGCTGTAGTCATCTGCAACTCTTGATCCATATAGTTGAACACAGCATAATAAGCCTTACCATCCTTATCCATGCGTACAAACTGATTTTCTGACTTTTCACCATTCCCATCTACAGGATGGAAAGATTCCCCATTGGCTATAGCATTGATCTCAGCATTAGTCAGATATTTCATCGCCTTCTCCTTCACTTCTTTAGAACCGCCTTTGCTGAAATCATCTCCAGCAATGAAAATTCCTGTAATGACCCCCGAAGTAACACGCGCTCTGTTCTCACCATCTGTAGCATCACGCAATACAATATGGTCAGGATCATTAAACTGATAAACCTTATCCTGCCACCAACCGTATGAAAGTGCATTCAAGGTATATTCAGTATCCTTCATCTTATTCCACGCATCACAAGCAATTCTTCTAGACTGAGCATAATGAGCAGGAAAAACAGGAGAAATAGAAAGATTGATATACATATCGCCAAAATATTTGTCAAGCAATTGCATTCCATAGTTATATCCCTGAATACCTGTTTGTATTTCCGGATTATACCATTTGTCAGCCTCCATCGCCCCATGTGTCATAAAATCCATTTTCACATATTCAAAACCTGCCCGATGAAAGAGTTCCGATGTACGCTTCATCATAGCTTCAATAGCTGGATGGGTAGGATCAACAGCATACGCTCCGTCTAATTCCTGCGGTTTTCCATTTGCATAGAGATACACATCTTTATATTTATACCCCGGAATTTCTTTTATTTCACGTTCAGGATTTTTAGCCCAATCAGTAAACGGAGTCCAATAAACGCCGGCTATCTGACCGTTTGCCTTACATCTATCCACAAAAGCTTTCAACTCCTCTTCTGAAAAACTATTCCAACCAGAATCCAAACCTGTATAAACCAGATTATCCGAATTCACAAAATGATGGGACTGCAAATTCTCTTTATAAAAATCAGAAACTTCCAATGCTTTCGGATAGGTCAGATTAAATTGCAACGCTCCCCAGCTGTTCCAGCCAAAAGGAACAGCTTTATCCCAAGCTTTGGGCGGAGCAATCACAGCATTAGCCTGAGCGTATTCTTCCATGCCTTCACGCCAGTCTTCAAAAAATCCTACTAAAATCTTAGGCGACTTGATTGTCGTACCTTTCAATGCACCGTGAGGTTTCGAATCACGCGTTGTCTTATCAGCAACACCCCCATAACATACCAATGAACCTACATTATATATATTACCTTTACCTATTGTTATACCTGTTTTCCAAGAATCGTGTTCCACAGAACCTATCACCATAGCTTCACGATCATCATTATTAAATATGGCAGTAACTTCATAACTAGTCAATTCTGTAAATGTGAGCGGATGAGATTGGTATCTGATCCAACAGTCATTATCGAAAGGAATGAAAAGCGCACGATTATTTTCACCCAGGTTCAGGACTTCAGGCATTCGGTCCACATTGACCGGCGCCATATAATTCGAAGCCATTTCAGACGTACTTTCCAAAGTAAAATCTGTCAACACATAATCCTTTGTCGGATATACATAAAAAGATTGAACCAGTACAGGCAAATTATTCCCAGTATAAGTCACCTCATAATGATACCCTTCTCCAAAATGATCATTGATTTTTTTTGTAGAAACATGATGCTTTGCATAATCACGAGTCGAAACAACACTGTCGGCCAATTTATAAGCTGCATATACATTATCATAAATAAGCTTAGAGCCTTTGCTGATATCAATACCATTAGCGTGAGCATCGTACTCCAAAGACCATTCACCGACATTTAGATTTGCATTTTCAGTACACCCGGACAAAATAAGACCGGAAACACTCAATGCAGAAACACAGAGAAACAATGATTTTAAAGTTAACCAATTATTCTTCATAATATTATTAGTTTGTCAAAGAGATAAATCTACTTAAGGTTTGCTTTACTGTTCGGAATTCTTTTCCTTTCAAGCATGGTCAAAAGTAGGCATATCTTGACAACCTGTTAATATACAAACGCAGCAATAAATAGGATTTTTGCAGCAATGACTCATCTGCGTCCGAAGAATCCGCAAATGTGTCATTTTTTGCTGCATTTCTTTCAATCAGAGATTCTCCGTCAAATCTATTTTAGCTTTTTCCTTGGATGTTTGATACTGTTTCTCAAACTCTTTCGGAGTCATTCCGAATTGTTTCAGGAATAATTTACTGAAATAAGATGAAGAGTTTATTCCTACCATATAACAGATATCCCCAATACGGTATTTACCTTCCTGAATCAATTCGGCCGCTTTTTTCAAACGGATCAACCGAATGAAATCTATGGGTGAAAGATTAAACAGAATCTTTATTTTCCTCAATAAGCTGGAACGGCTCATACATAAGATATCAGCCATACGTTCCACATTGAAATTTTCATCTGAAATATTCTCTTGAATTACATTAATTACTTTATTCATAAATTCTTCATCCGCCTTGTTCATCTGCATATTATGCACAGGAAAAAAAGGACGTTTAGAGAATGCCTCACGTTCTTTTCTACGATTGCTGAGTAAAGACAAAATCTGACTCTTCAAATAATTGAAAGAAAAAGGTTTCTCCACATAAGCTTCCGCTCCTATCTTCAATCCGTTAATTTTACTCTCCAAATCATTCTTGGCGGTAAGGAAAATAACCGGAATATGACACAAATCAATATCCCCCTTTATTTCCTTACATAATTCATAGCCATTCATCACCGGCATCATTATATCACTGATTACCAAATCTATGTGATTACTACGTAAAACATCCAACGCTTCCTGTCCATTCACAGCAGTTTCCACCGTAAACAAAACTTCCAATCGTTCAAAGATAAAAGATCTCATACTTTCATTGTCCTCTACTAACAATAAAGTATAACCTTTCATCTGGTCTGTTTCTGTTGATGTTTCCTCATCCAATACTTCTATATTTTGCTCCACTACCTTCTCTATTTGCTGCCTTACTTCCTCTTTATTCAAAGGAATGGTCAAAACAAATGTATTCTCCGGTTGTTCTATATCCAAATAAAGCCTGCCTTTATGTAAAGTGGCTAGCGAACGAGCTAAAGGTAATCCTATGCCTACTCCCATCCGAACTGTATCCTTCTTCTCCATCTGATAAAAGGGTTCAAAAATCTGTTGGCTGGACGCTTCAGGTATCTTTTCTCCGTCACTGACAATACGAACTGTAAAATCAGCTTCATCTTGGAATAAATCTATCGTAATGGTATGACGGGCATATTTCAAAGCATTATTCAACAAATTACTCAATACTTTTGTGATAGCCTCCTTATCTATGGCAGCCATAATTCTTTCTTGGGGAATATGCTGCAATAACTCTTTCTGCTTTTGCAGAATAGTAGGCTCAAAACGAGCAATCGTTTCATTCAGCAATGCCGTTACATCAACCGTTTCAAATTTCAGTTCAAATTTGCTCGCCCCTATTTTCTGAAAATCAAGCAACTGTCCAGTCAAATCTAATAATCTCTTGGTATTCTGCCCGATTACTTTCAAATTCTTATTCAATTTCTGATCCTTGATATCCATTTCCTCAATTGCTTCCAACGGACCATTTATCAATGTCAAGGGCGTGCGCACCTCATGAGCTATTTCAGTAAAGAAACTGACTTTTGATTCATAGAGTTCTTTCTCCTTCTCAATTTCAAATAACTTCTGCTTTTCTTCCATCTGTTTCTCTTTGCGTCTTCTATACCAAAAGAACCAGCAAAGTACGACACAGATTCCCCATATAATATACAGAAAATAAGCCCAGACGGACTGCCACCAAGGAGGCAGAATAACAATGGATAAAGACCGGGTAGCATAAGGACCTTCTTTGGCACTATTGGTAGCCCGCACTTGCAAGATATAATCTCCCGGAGGCAGTTTAGCGTAAGAAATATTCTGATTACTCGCTGCCCGTATCCAGTCTTTGTCCAACGGAACTAATTTATAATAATACTGATTGGACTCCGTAGTAGAATAACTTAATAAAGCAACATCGAAACTAATATTTGCCTGATCATAAGGTAATATAATTTCATCTGTATGTTCTATACACTTTTTCAAAGGAGAATTAGGAGTGTGAACTGTTATTTCCTGATTATAAATGCTGAACTTTGAAATATAAACAGGTGGTAAGAAATTTATTTTCTCTGAAGAGTTAGGATCAAATGCAATCAATCCGTCTATACCACCAAAATAAAACTTACCGTCCTCACCCTTCAAAGCTGACTTATAATTAAACTGATTCCCTAATAGACCATCTTTAGTGGTATACACCCGTATATCTTTTGATTCCGGATTAAATCTAACCAGTCCACGATTTGTTCCAAACCATAAATTTGATTGTTCATCTTCCAAGATCTTATAAGCCACATCATCTGGTAAACCGTCTTTGATAGAAAAAGTAGTAAAATCATCCGTTTGAGAATTATAACAACAAATACCACCACGATCCGTAGAAATCCAAATACGGCCTTTACAATCCTGCATGACAGAACTCACAGAATTAGAGCTCAATGTATTTTCCTTACCTTCCTCATGAGTATACTTTTTAAAAAGATTCTTATGGGGATCATACTTCCATAACCCACTTCCCATGGAGGCGAACCACATCATTCCATCTTTATCTTGAAATACATCAAAAATCCAATCAAATCCCACTTCTTCCACTTTGTCAAAATGAAAACTTGTAGGAGCAGCTTTATAAAGTCCCCAGCCTGTACCAATCCACTTATATCCTTCATTATCTATAAAAAAGTATAAACACTTCCTTCTCCTATATTTAACTCCTCAGGAGTATAATGACAAACTTTATTCTCGGGTAATTGAATCACATCCAATCCTTGCTTAAACAAGCCACAGAACAATTGGCTTCCTTTGACAAACATTCCCAAAGTAACCATATAGTTCCCTTTATCATAATCGTTCAATCTCAACCGCCTTACCTTTCCGGAAGCAATATTTAATATGTTCACCCCATCATCTTCAGTGCCAATCCATATGTTACCCTTATTATCAGAAGCTATCTCTCTTACCCGTTTCGTTGTTAATGAGTTCCCATCACTCCCAGGTACATATTTATCAAACAATAAATCATGATGAGGCAGATAATCCACCCCGCCAAACATGGTTCCCAGCCAAATTCCCCCTTCCCGATCTCGGTAAATAGTATAAATAATCTTATCTGACAAACTGAACGGACGCATCAGATCTTGCTTCAAATGAACTATTTTATTCTTCCTCTCATTTACAACAAACAAACCTTCGTGAGTTCCCACCCATAGTTCATTGTCAAAACAGGCTACATTACGTACAAATGTATGGTTAGCCTCCGGTATATCTATTTTTACCAGCTGATTCGTACCGGGATTATATTTCATTAGTTCCCCTTCATGAATAGCCATTGCAATCCAATCACCATAATTACAAATAAAATTAATATTCTTTCCCTTTAACGAACGCCCGGTTTTATCAACACAATATTGTTCAAATTTATCCGTATTTCTATCATATCGAAAAAGTCCGACTCCCCATGTACCAACCCAAACATCACCATCAGGGCGTACCAAAATACAATCCGGAGCTTCTGTTTTAAAATGCTCTTTGTTGGTTACTTCATAAAAATAAAGCTTCTCATCCTTATAGCGAAAAACTCCCTGATCAGGAATTACAATCCAAATATTCCCAATAGAATCCGCCACAATATTAGATACCCAATTATTCATATTCACCCCTTCTTCTGTTTCCATATTCATTGCCGTGAATATATCCAAGGCAGGATTATAACGATAGACTCCTCTATCCGTTCCTACCCATAACTGACGTTCCTTATCTTCAAACAAAGCAGAAATATTATGGTTTCCCGTACCGGCTACATAGTCATCACAGTTCATCTGTACAATAGAAGTTCCATCAAAACGGTTCAAACCATTTTTTGTACCAAACCACATAAACCCGTAACTATCCTGAATGATAGCCTTCACATTACTTTGTGATAGTCCATTCTCACCCGTTATATGAGAAAAATAAAAATTGGACAATCCCCTATCAACTGCCTGTAATGTAAATACAACATACAAACAACATAAAATGAGCAAAGTCTTTTTCATAGCTTGTTCAAAATTTGAGTCAAAGATAAAAGAAAAAAAGGATAAATAATGCCAATATAAAAGAAATAGAGGGTTGCCCCTCTATTTCTTTTCACGAATGACTATTACAAATCCCCCACCAGAAGCCATAAACATTTCAATAATATTCTTATTATCTATATCCATTATTTTATGTTCGTATAAATTAGCATTCTTGTTACTTCTTTTTTTATCCTGAAAAATTTCAATGGTATATTTCTTATCCTGAGGCAGGAAAGAGCAATCCACCTGAATTGTTCTCTCTCCCCAAGCATTCAATCCGCCTATATACCAAGTATTTCCTTTCTGCTTGGCCAACACGGCATATTCGCCCACACGGGCAGCTAAGGGAATCGTCTGATCCCATGAAGTCGGTACTTCCGCTAAATACTTTAAAATATCAGGATACTTACGATACTCATCCGGAGAATCACATAAACTGGCAAATGGTGCGGAAAGTACAACAAACAAGGCCAATTCATGTGAACGAGTCCCCAATGAACTAGGCAACCCCGGATCGATCGGCTTAAATTTCTCCAATGTGCTGTTACGCATCGAACCCGGAGTATAATCAATTCCACCTCCCAGCATACGGGCAAAGATACATTGAAGCTGATAATCCGGATTAGAAGTGGTATCCCACTTAAAACATTCCGCACATCGCATGGCTTCATAAGAAAGGATATTAGGATATGCCCGATGAAGTCCGGTAGGCTTGCTGCATCCATGAAAATCCACCATAAGATGCCGCTCAGCACAAGCCTTTGCCAGATTTTCATATTGAGGGATTATTTGGGCATCATCACGATCAAAAAAATCTATTTTTACCCCAACAGCACCCCATTTGCTGATAGAATCCAAATAACAATGCGGATGTTGGAATAAAGTAGCAGCAACAGTCCAAAGCCATACACCTTACTTTTTTTCTTTCCATAGCGTATCACCTCTTTTATATCAATATTCTTATTCAAATCAGCATGATTAAAAACATTGCTCCAACCGGCATCGACCAGCAGATAAGGTATCTTGTTTTCGGAAGCGAAATCAATATAATACTTGTACATCTGCGTCGAAAGGTTTTGATGACCGGAAGGGAAAGGAGCTTTTTCCAAAATAGCACAATGCCACCATTCCCAAGTTGCTTTACCAGGACGAATCCAATCCGTATCCTTTATTTGTTGGGGCTTGGCCAGTAAGTAAATCATTTCATTAGTCAGTAGTTCCTTATCATCCTTGGCTACAATAGCTATACGCCAAGGGAAAGCATGATTACCAGCAGTACGTGCTAAATAATTCTCCCTCTCTTTAACTACCGTAATAAAATTTCCCCAACTGCCCATCTCATTTTTTTAGGATAGGCGCCCAATAACCTTTCATCTTGCCATCTTCCTTACGAAGATACATACCCGGATAGTTATTCAAATCTGATTCAGCCACCACAACACGCACATTCTGCATCTTGTTTGTAAATAAAGTTGGTGTAATACCATATTTATGTTCTTCTATTTTAGAAATGCCCTCGTAAAGCACATTGCTCAACTCCCAAGCTGTAAAATCAGTTGTTTCGGGTAAAATAACTGCCGGATCATCGCCCAGATTAAAAGAAGCTTCTTCATCAGCTACAATCAAAGAATCCTGCTCCGGAAGATTTCCACAAAAACGATATGCCATTCCTTCATTATACATCCGGAATATAACTGAATAACCATCCTTGAATTTCAAAGAAAGTTCATTATAATGGTCTGTTAATTCACGATAGTTACCAGCTACCGGATAAACCTTCTCGGAAGTACTCCTTGTAGAAGTTCCTACCACTTCACCATTCTTTCCCCATATATTTCCATTTTCCATCGTCATACAAATAGCAGAGGGATGAATGACAGGCTTACCTTCCAAACTTAAAGAATATTGTAATACCCTTCCATTCTCTATAGTAAGTGCCAATTGCCCGTTTGGGGATGATAATTCATAAGCTGACGGTGTTTGTGCCTGTGCAAAAACGCACAGACACCATGTTACCAACAAAAGGAAAATATTCTTTTTTTTCATACGGCACACAAGTTACGATGGATTTGTCCACCTTGATGATTAATATCCAATTCTCGCACCTTATCCAAAAAATCAATGGCTTTTCCCATTTCACGCAATCCTAAACAACCCAGTCCCATCACATAATTGCAATGAATGCGGTTACGTTTATCCAAGTCATCTTCCCAAATAGCCAAATCAGGCAGAGAAACAGCAAAATAATCAATCCGGCAGTGGTCAAATAAATGCTTTTCACCATGCTTTATCAATTTGTTAAAGCAACCGCACGCCTTGTCTTCCCTGCCCAATGCACGCCATGCCAAACCTTGATAGAAAATCTTGTCGGGCTGTTGGTCATTGTAAAAGAAAGCCTGTTGTGGTTCTGACGAGCCAATGGTTGCTTTGGTGAAGCAATCTATAGCTTGTTGCTCATTTCCCAATCCACGAAGCGCCTCACCTTTATAATACCAGATATCATTCTCTTCAGCATTTGCCAATTTTCCCTCACCCAAATTAAATGGATAAACATTCGTTTCATCCAAAAGGACTAAAGCATCGGCATAACGTTTTTCACTTAAAGCAATCTTTGCTAATTCTATACGGCACAATACATATTGTCCGGTGATTTTTCCTTCTCCTCCTTCCCATGGATGGAAATTACGTGCGGCAATCAATTCTTTTGCTTCAGTATAGCGCCCTAGTTGATTATACAAAGTGATACGCTCAATGGACAGATCATCACGCTGTTCCACTTCAGACAGATGTGCTTCCAAAAAAGCCAAACGTTCTGTATGAGGTCGGCCTAAACGTTTATAAAGTTGGTCCAACTCCATTAATATACGAGAATCGTGCTCATCCAATGCATAAGCTTTTTCCAGAGTTTCCAAAGCCCTTTGTTTATCATTACGCTTATTATAATAAGCTAAAGATAAATTACGCCATACGGTAGGGAATGTTGGCTCTATAGCAGCCGAATGTTCCCAACAAGCAATAGCATTATCATACTGACGGTTAGCATACCAAAAGTTTCCTAAACTATATGCCGCTTTTGCTCCATGAATATTCAAACGTACGGCATCTTGAAGAATCAATACTTCTTCTATACGATTCGGGAAACAATATGAATGATTTTCCTTTTCTGCTCGCTGATAATATTCCAATGCTTTACTCTCATCTCCCTTACAGGTATGGAAATACCCCATTGTATAATAAACGACAGGATATACTTCTGTAACTCCGGTTACGTAGCATTCCAACAAAGAAAGAGCTTCCTCGTACAGTCCGGCAGCAGCAAAATCCAATGCATATTCTATATATCCGTGAGCCCAGCCACGCATCAACTTTTTCATTTCCTCCAACACTTCCACATCCCGGGTCAACAAATAATGTTCAAAACGGCATCCCATATTAAAACGATCTATCTGCAATGATTCGGCTACGAGCGCCAAAACTTCCTCTTTACGACCCAATTTGCGTAGAATGGAAATTTTCAACTGACGCGCTTTGTGATTATGCCAATTACGAATCAATGAACGGTCTATCTTGTCCAAAGCACTTTCATACTTTCCTTTACGAGTGTCAAGTTGTGCTAGTGCATAATAAGCCGCATCCTGCCAAGCAGCATTCCATGCCGACTTAAAGAAAGCATCATAAGCCTCATCCCATTTCTGTTGCATCATACAACTCCAACCCCAATTATAATAAGGTTCACCGTCATAAGGATTCGGATTACGTTCAGTCAAGGTTTCCACCGCTTTCCGGAAATAGCTCTCCGCCATTGCAAATTGTCCTTTACGCATCAACAATAACCCTACCGCATTGTTACAACGTACATCTCCCGGTTCACGTCTTAATGCTTCCATATAATAATCCATCGGATTATAAGTAGCATGGCGATATTGTTCCAAATGTAGTCCGGTCAAAAACAGTTGTTCGACAGAAGCAATATCTTGAGGATCTTTAGCAGCTTTAGCAGGATCAGGAACCGGCTTGATTTCCGGCTTATCCGCTTGATAAGAAAGCAAAATTTGTCCTTCCTTATCACGAACCTCTACACATACCTCCTCTTCTTTTAGTCCTTCTGCCGCAAAAGTCGTAATAAACGGTTCTGATGGCGAAATTTGTGTAGTATTATCCAATAAAACAGTGCCTTTAATAGCTTTTACTATAATACGTACTCCACTATTCACTCCCGTAGTATAAAGCACCAAACGGGCTTTACCTTCCTTTATTTCCAAATTCAGCAAAGCATCTTTAGTTGCATTCTTTACATAACCCACTTCACTATAAGGCATAAAATACTGTACCCATGATTTTTCCTCATAGGGCTGTAACCAAGTAAAGTCCGGTTGGTTATCCGTATACATACCGGTCATCAGCTCAATGTAAGGTCCATCCTCATCGGTCAGATTGCGATCCCACGCCTTACCGAAATCACCATTCCCCCATGTCCATTGTTTCTTTCCCGGAGAAACATGATGATCGGCCACATGCAGCAGACCGCCATGGGCATCTTCTTCATAACCACCTACAAAATCATATTTAGACTTGATAGCCATATATGATGTAGGAACCGGAATATTTTTATATTTAGAGATATCCACCCCAGCAGAATAATCCTGTTTATAATAAACTCCTGTAGCAATAGGAAAAGAAGAAACATCGCGCTTGCCATGATCGAACACCGCATTCACATCAGGTGGAAATACCGAATGATAATGGTCATTGACTACTACTGCAGGATTGGCCCACCACAAAAAAGTCTGAGGGAAAGACGTACGATTATAAATCTTCACTTTTATTTCTATATAAGCTTTGCCCGGATAAAGCGTAAATCCCTGCATACCTTTGGTGCGGAACATTCTCTCCACTTCATTGCACCATACTGTCTTACTGCCATCCGCATTTTCCTCTATCAAAAAATCAGTAGGCAAAAAAGTAGAAGGACGGTGATGCTGAGGCCAGTTAAATTCGATGCCTCCAGAAATCCAAGGTCCTGTCAATCCCACCAATGCCGGTTTCACTACTTGGTTGTAATAAACAAAATGACGTTTTTTCACCTTATCATAAGCCATGTGTATACGACCACCCAGCTCGGGAAGTATCATCACCTTGATGTATTCATTCTCGATAAACAATGCATGATACCTCTTGTCTGCTTTTTTATCTGAAATCTTCTCTACCACCGGATAAGGATAGACTGATCCGGAACTTCCCTGATAAACCCTTTTTTCAAGAAAAATAGGATTCTTCTCTTCCTTTCCTATCTCATAAGTAGGAAGCATGATATCTTCCTCCCATGCACGCACCTCACTGCCATGAACGGTACTTTGAATTAAATATTGAGTTATTTTCTCCATAATAAATATTGTTATTTCACTAATTCTTTTTCAATTTCTTCCAAGCTCTTCCCTTTGGTTTCCGGCAAACGGAACACAACAAATATTCCTCCAGCCAGGCAAATCAATCCATACAACCAGAATGTTCCGGCAGCTCCCAAACCACTATTCAGCATTGGGAAAGTATAGGTAAGTATAAAACAAGCCGCCCACAAAGCGAAAGTGCAAACAGACATAGCAACTCCACGAATACGATTCGGGAAAATCTCTGAGATAATGACCCACATCACTGTAGCCAAAGTCATGGCATAACAGGCAATGGCCATCACGACAATAATCAATAGAACAACTCCTGTGATATGAAAATAATAAGCGGCTCCCATAAAGGTATAAATTACTGCCAAGCCAAATGATCCGATCAATGTCAATGCCTTACGTCCCCAGCGGTCTACCACAAACATAGCTAGAATAGTAAATATGACATTCGTAATACCGGTCACCACAATATTCATCAAAACATCAGACACGCCATAACCTGCTGCCATAAATATTTCCTGTGCATAGTTAAAAATAACATTAATGCCACACCATTGCTGCAAAATAGCCATAACAACACCTATAGTCAACACTTTATACATAGCAGGATTTAATAATTGACGGTAGCCTCCTTCTTGCGTCTGGCAGGCTGAAGCAGCTTCTATAGCAGCCAACTCAGTAACAGCATATTCCTTTCCTCCCATACGAGTAAAAACCTTGAGTGCCGCCTCCCGTTTTCCCGAAGAGGCTAACCAACGAGGACTTTCCGGTAATATAAAACTAAAAACAAAGAACAAGGCGGCCGGGACAGTCATTGCCCAAAACATCCAGCGCCATCCCATCTGTCCGTTCCATGATTCACGGATCATTTCATGAGTAGCTCCTAATGCCACAGGCTCAGCTATCTGCCAATTTACAATCTGAGAAGTCAAGATACCTAATACTACCGTCAACTGATTGATGGACACAAACCGTCCACGCAGATGCGCCGGAGCAATTTCTGCTATATACATAGGTGACAAACTAGAAGCAATCCCTATAGCAAAGCCCCCTACCAAACGAAATACATTAAAGAAAGTAAAAGAATGAACAGCCCCTGTACCGACAGCCGTACAGATAAACAGTCCTGCCGCCAAAATCAAAATCGGCTTACGTCCCAAACGGTCACTCAGCTTACCGGCACTTAGTGCCCCAAACAAACAGCCAATCAAGGCACTGCGTCATTGCCCACCCCTGCATGACAGGATCATTTGCTATACCAAAGTATTGTTCATAAAAAGGTTTTGCTCCTCCGATTACCACCCAGTCATATCCAAACAGGAAACCTCCCATAGCAGAAATCAAAGCGATAAGAAATAGATAAAAATTAGATTGTGTTTTCATGAATATCATATATTAGTTAGTTTTATAATGCAAAGTAACAAGGATTCAAGGACTTAAAGAATAGAAAAAATTACTGAGAACATGGACAATATTACTATTTCATCACTTTGCAGGTTGTCTTATCATAAAACGAGGACTACACCTCAATATACTAAGATGTAATCCTCAATCAAGCTATGCAAAGTAGCCTGTTTTTTTACAATAACTCCAGCAAATCTCCACGTTTCATATCCACCGTTATTAAACCCTTTGCATCAGGATTTGCAATTGCCTCCTTACCATTTAAAAGCACTCTATATTTTTTCCCTTGAGGAATTTTCACTTTTAAAACCTGATCAGCAGTAGCTTTTAAAGAAGCTTTATTGATGACAGCATTCGTCCATTCAGCAGTTGCTTCAGCTCCTCCCTTTAAACACAGACCTTTAAAACTACCATCTTTCCATTCAACAGGCAAACAGGGTAAGAATTCTACATAACCCTCATGATTCTGTATGAGCATTTCTGCCATACCAGCTGTACCGGCGGGATTCCCATCAAACGAATAAATATCACCTTCCGCACCAGCAATGCCACCAGGAGATACAGTCATTAAATTTTCACGTGAAAGCTTGCCCTGTAACAATTGGACACTCTTATATGCTTCCTGCGCATCTTTCAACCGAGCATACATACAAATCATATTGGCACGGCTCCATTCTGTATCTTCCCAGTTTTCGGCAGACAAACGATTCTCGATAGTCTTACGGGCAGCTTCCGCCAATTCGGGAGTCTTCTCCAAAGTGATCTGGGAAAAAGGATACAAAGCTAGCAGATGGGAAGTATGACGATGATTGGGATGCGCTTCTTCAAAATCTTCAAACCACTCACGGATAGCACCATTGGCACGTAACTGGATAGGAGGAAGCTGAGCGATAGCGGTACGCAGGCTATCGGCAAACTCACGGTCTGTATCTAATATTTCTGAAGCCCGGACACAATTCGACAAGATCTCGTAGGCCAGTTCACGGTCACAGGCAGGCATCATGGAAGCAACCATTTCTTCACCACCTGCTGTACGGAACCAGTTTTCGGGTGAGATGCTCGGTCCTGTCATCAGATAACCACTCTTCGGGTCTTTTGCCAAGAAATCCAAAATGAACTGTGCATTACCTTTCAAAAGCAGATAGGCAGTTTCGGCCAGGTATTGCTTATCTTGTGTAAATTCGTATTGTGTCCAAAGATGAGAAGCAATCCATGAGCCTGCCATAGGAAACAGTCCCCAAATAATCGTGCTGGATGCGGGAGTATATCCCCATACATTAGCGGTGGTATGGGCAGTCCGGCTTTACATCCGTAGACCACTTCAGCAGTCTTCGCACCGTGATGAGCTAAATCCTTTATATAGGTAAAGAGGGGGCATTACATTCGGCAAGATTACCGACATTGGCTGCCCAATAATTCTGTTCAGTATTGATATCCAAATGATAATCATTCGTCCACCCCATATTACAAGCCTTGTTATCATTAAAGAAACCTTGCAAAGCTATGGGCAGGGGAGAGTTCTCGCGCGAACTGGCAATGGTAAGATAACGACCATACTGGAAGAACAAGGCATCCAGTCCGGTATCGGTCTTGCCTTCCTTCACTTGTTTCCAACGGATATCCGTAGGCATCGCCCGGTTAGCGTCTTGCCCGAAATGGATAGAAACACGATTGTACAACGTATTATAATCCTTTATATGCGCCTGCTTCAATTCATCATAAGATTTAGCTGCAGCCTTCTCCACACCGTCAGCACAAAGAGTCTTGTAATCAGGACTTTTATAATCAGTACGCACATCGACAATCAAAGTCACGGCATCAGCTTCTTTGATACTTACCCCAGACTGTTCCATCTTTACCTCTCCGTTATCGGCCAAAACGGCTATTCTTCCTTCAAAACAGACTCCGCCCGGACCATGCAAAGGAAAATCTACTTTTCCGGTAAACACCAATTGGTTATTTTCTACAGAAAGATCAGCTTGACGCATCAAATCCAATCCCATGTTCATAGTAATGGACTTTTGCTTATCAGCGGTCAAGCGGAGTACGAGAACATTATCCGGGTTTGTAGCAAAATACTCACGTTTATAGTTCACACCACCGGAGTTGAAAGAAACGCTGCTGACAGCCTCATCCAAGCTTAACGAACGGCGGTAGTCGGTCACTTTACCTTCGGGGTAAATGAATTGCATCTTCAAATCTCCAATGGGAAGATGAGTTCCGAAAGAAGTCTGGTTGCCATGAAGATTATCTCCGGCTATACGGTTTCCTTCCGATAGTTTTCCCTCAAAAAACAACTTTCTGAGCTGGTTCATTTTCTCCCGTCCGAAAGGTTTGTTCTGGTTCTCATTGTACTGGCCGGACCACATTGTCGATTCATTCAATGCCAGTTTCTCTTCCTCTATTCCACCATAAGTCATAGCTCCCAAACGCCCATTACCGATAGGTAAAGATTCCATCCAAACTTTTGCCGGTTGGGCATACCACAATTCTGTAGTTTCACAGGAATCAGTTGCACTCTGGCATCCGGAAAGGGCCAAAGCCATTGCTGCTAAATAAGTCTTAAAATGTTTCATATTTTTCATGATTAATAGTTTCTTCTGAAACAAAAGTAGATATACCTCTCCCATTAGGTAGAGAAAAACTCGCCATTTTTAGACTCTTTTGCTTCAATCGTAACCTATAAAAGGGAGTTATTCAACATTTAGAAATCTTTCCCGGCACAAATTCCAACACTTCACCATTTGTTATCATTTTCCCGGTGAGGCAGTCATAACAAACTCCAATATTCCGCCCTTCATGATATTCTGATGAGTAATATAATTCTTCGTATATTTTTCACCATTCAGTTTCATGGAACAGATATAAACCTCATTGTCCTCCTTACGCGGAGCTTTTACCGTAAAAGTCTTTCTACCGGGTAACTGAATGACAGCTTCTTCCAACATAGGAGTACCAATAACGTACTCCCCACTTACCGGATTTACCGGATAAAAGCCAAGTGCTCCAAACACATACCAAGCAGACATCTCTCCACAATCATCATTTCCGGCATAACCTGAAGAAGAATCGTTATACAGTTCATTCATGATATACGCCACGTATTTCTGTGTTTTCCAAGGTTCCCCCGCACAAGCATACAGATAAGCCACATGATGACTCGGTTCATTACCATGCGCATACTGTCCTACAAAACCGGAAGCATTGTCATTCAATGCACCACTTTGGTAGCTAACCGTAAAGAATGTATCCAACTTTGCGACAAAGGCTTTGTTCCCCCCTGTCAGTGAAATCAAATCGGGGATATTCTGGGGTACATACCAAAAGTATTGCCAAGCATTCCCTTCAGTAAAAGGATAACCTCCATTCGCCCCATACTTATAAGGGTCAAATGGCTCAATCCACTCACCCTTATCATTCTTAGGCTGGAAGAACCCGGTTTTAGAATTGAACAAATTCCGATAGAAAGCAGATCGTTTCATAAAATGATTATAATCCTTTTCTTTTCCCAATCGCTTAGCCAACTGTGCGACACACCAATCATCAAAAGCCTGCTCCAAAGTAATAGAAACAGATTGTGTCTGAATATTCTCCGGCATATATCCATATTTCTCCCATACTTCAAAAGGAGAGTTCGGATGAGACACGATAGAACTATTAAAAACCGCTTCATAGGCTTTCTCTTCATCCACCCCGGCAACACCCTTCAGAACAGCATCCACAATGACAGGAATGGAGTGGTTGCCAATCATACAATAATTATCCTGTCCCCATAATTGCCATACAGGCAAATAGCCATAATAATCGTATTGCCTCATCATGCTCTTAACAAAATCGGGAATGCGGTGCGTGTGTATCAAAGTATAAAGTGGATGGGCGGCCCTGAAAGTATCCCATAAAGAAAAAGTAGAATAATGCACCTCCCCTTTTGCCACAGAACGAGTGACGTAATCGGATGCCATATATTCACCATTAACATCACTCATCGTATTGGGTTGTACCATAGTGTGATATAAAGCCGTATAAAAAATCTTTTTCTGCAAATCGGTACCTTGAATGATAATCTTCTTCAATTCTTTCTCCCAACTAGTTTCGGCAGCACGAGCAATATATTCAAAGTCCCATCCGGGGACCTCAGTTGCCATATTCAACCGGGCATTTTCAATGGAAACCGGAGATAAAGCGACTTTACATATCAATTCTTTATTCCACTTCTTATCGAAGCAAAACAATCCACGCAGTTCCGTACCATTAATGACAGGAGTATTCTCATACATCCGATTGCCATCATATAACTGATTGGATAGGATCGGTTGGGAAAATTCAAGATGAAAATAAATCTTTCTCAGCTTTGCCCATCCCGTAATAATACGATATCCCTCTACTACGGTAGGAGAAACCATGCGGAGTTGTGATTGAATAATCCGGCGGTTCCAACTCCCCTTATTTGCCGAGTGGTCCAAATCCAACCATAATTTCAACTGGTCACCATCAGAACAGGTATAGCGATGCACTCCTACGTGTACAGAAGCCGTCAACTCCGCTTGAATCTTCTCATCTTTCAATAATACCTGATAATAGCCCGGACGCGCCTGTTCGTGTTGATGAGTGAAAGTCGATTTCCTTTTATCACTGATGGTAGGGAATAGAAGTATATCTATAAAATCAGAAGCACCGGTTCCGCTTAAACGCGTATGACTGAAACCATAAATAATAGAATCATTATAATCATATCCTGAAGCTTGCGCCCAATCAGGAGCTTCACGAGTGTCGGGACTCAACTGCACCATACCAAAAGGAACAGTAGCTCCCGGATAATTATTCCCAGAAAGACTAGATTGAACAGCACCGGTTCCAATAAACGGATTAACCCAACGAGTAAGATTCTGGGCGCTAATACAATTTACAGAAAGAATAAAAGCAGCCAATAAATTAACAAGTCTTTTCATCATAGATTTAAGTTTCATTTATTGGCAAAATTAGTATATCCACGCTCCCCAAACAGATAAATTTTCGTCTATTTTAGCTTCATTTGCTTCATAAAGTCCGGTTTCTTAGCCTCATCACCACAAAATATTACAATTATCCCGTTTTATTCCAATTCATTTACCGCCAACAAGGACTACTCTAACATTTTCCAAATAAAACTTATAAATTCAGGAATGTTACCCCAATTATCATATTTTTTTTCACCTATTTTTCTATATTTGTGCATTATTCCATCACACAAACGTAAAGACAAATGGACCAAACCTTGCTAAAATACTGGAAAACCTGCCTTCAAGATGCAGAACGCAAAGCCATTGCTCCCAAAGGAGCACGAATCACCTTAAACATCGGTGATAAAATACTTAAATTCGTTCCTCTCAAAAGTATTCCTGTTATTTTCCCTGATTGGAAAGCAGAAGATAGCAATGAAAAACAAAAAGTAATGATTGCTCCTTGTATTCTTTTGCCCGAATTTGAAAACGGCTGGACTTCCCAATCAGAAAGACCGGAATATCCCTTTTTGATTACTGCCACCATGTTGCCTGACGGTAAACTAACCGTATGCGAAAACGAATCAGACAGAATTCCAATCTTTATTCGTAAATTTTTGGAACCCAATGCAGCCAATGACCGCACCATAACCTCTCTTCCAAAAGTAGACCGACTACTATCCGATTTCAATACAGAAATTACAGAATGGGAAACCTATTGGCGAGCATGCGAACAGCTTTTCAAAAAAGCAACCGGCAAAACTTTCAGAACGATGAATTACCATGATAATCCAGAAATCATTATCATAAAAGCCTCCGAACGTAATATGGCACAGCCCATAATCACACTATATGACAAGCTCTTAAAAGATAGCAATACCACTCCGCATCCTTTGTTGAATTTATTGATACAGACCAAACCAACCAACGTTCTTCCCAGTCCAACCACCCGAAAAGTTTATTGCAACCGAGAACATTGGGCACAAATGAGTGGCGACTTCCCTTTGTCTGTATCTCAACGCGAAACACTGGCAATGTATACTACACCGGAATGTACTGATATTTTTGTCGTCAACGGCCCTCCGGGAACAGGAAAAACCACTTTCCTGCAAACAGTCATAGCAAACAGACTTGCCCATAATATCCTAAACAATCCGGAAGAACCGGAAATTATAGTTGCAAGTTCAGCTAATAATCAGGCGATCACCAATATCCTGAAAGATTTCAAAGCGGAAACAACTAATGACACGGCACATCCCCGGTTATCCAACCGCTGGCTACCCGAACTAGATACGTTAGGCTTATATCTGTCAGGAAAAAAAGAACTACAAGAACAATACAAAATGATGTTCAACCCCATGGGGGATGGATTTCCAGCAACATACGATACTCCCGAACATCAAGAGGAATACAAAAACTTTTATCTACAATGTTTCAATAACTTTTTTGGAAAAGCCTATCAAGATGAAACAAAATGCCAACAATTCCTCCGTAAGGAAATGCAAGCTCTCCAAAAAAAAGATTATCTTCTGTATCCAAGCTGCCGAAACAACAGAATATGGAAACCGGAAGGAAAACAATATATTACAGAAGTTTATCCGCAAATTCCATGAGCCATTACCCTCCTATGACAAAGTAATAGAACAGTGGGCTTTGACAGAAGAATTCAAAGAACGTTACGAAAAGATCAGTTCCAACCCTGAGTATGGCAACTTGCCTTATACAGAAGACATGGCAGTAAGACTGGATATCAGTTATCGGTATCAAATGTTCTGGTATGCCATACATTATCGGGAAGCCGAGTTTATTCACCGGTTAAGCAAGTGCGATGAAGGTAAACAGCGTACACAGGAAGCCTATACCCAAAGACTAAAACGTCTGGCTTGTGTAATGCCTGTTTTCATCTCTACTTTCCACTCCCTACCCAAGTATATGACCTATGCGGAGAACGGAAAATGGGATGTTCCCTTATACAATGGAATAGACCTGCTGATTGTAGACGAATCCGGACAAGTTTCACCCGAACTTGCCGTTCCCTCCTTCAGTTTGGCCAAACAAGCGATTTTAGTAGGCGATATTCAACAAATAGAACCCGTATGGTCCATTTCTGATGAATATTCATTCATTAATTTAAAGAATCTGGGCATTGTTTCCAACCAGTCCTCGGAAAAATACCGTTTCTTAGAGAACAACGGTTTCCTTTCTTCTTCCGGAAGTATAATGAAACTGGCACGTAAAAGCTGTAATTTTACAGTAAAAGGTGAAAAAGGAGCTTTTCTGACCGAACACAGACGATGCGTAGATTCCATTATTGCTTATTGCAATGATTATGTTTACCACGGCAGGTTACTTCCTAAAAAAGGTAACGAAGTAAAATACAAGTCCCTCCCCTCTAAAGGATATGTACACATCAACAGTTACAGCAGCCCCGGAAAAACAGGAAGCCGCCTCAACCGGGCTGAAGCGGAAGCCATTGTCTGTTGGCTGGAGCTGGAGAAAGATAATTTGGAAAAGACCTATAAAAAGCCTATTCATGAAATTGTAGCCGTAGTAACTCCTTTCAAAGCCCAAGAGGCCGAAATACGGCATCAAATACAAAAAATATCAGGAAATGAGAAATATAAAGAGATGATCATCGGCACAGTACATTCCCTGCAAGGTGCCCAATGTCCGATTGTTCTTTTTCAACAGTCAACTCTCCTGAAGACCATTCTCTTTTTATGGAGCGTGATGGAAAATACAATATGCTCAATGTAGCGATATCACGCGCCCAGCATCATTTCATTGTTTTTGGCAACATGAATATTTTCCATCCGGAAGAAAATACTCCGGCAGGGAATATGGCTAAATGGCTTTTCGATGCTCCATCCAACGAGATTTCCAACAACTTTATTTACCAACAGGAAATCCCACTGTGCACCTACCACCCCACCCTTCGTCTGTCCACCACAGAAGAGCATGTTCAGACTCTTCGTCAAGCTTTTGAGAAAGCAAGACGCCGCCTGCTGATTGTATCTCCATTCATATCTATCCATGCCATAGAAAACGACCAGCTGATTCCGTTGATACGGCACACGGTACAACGAGGAGTTAATGTCACAATCTACACCGATTCGTCCCTAGATTATGATATGAAAAATAAACATTTACTCAGTCATGCCAAGGATGGACGGAACGCATTGATAGAAAGTGGTGTAACCCTCATTGAAGTAAAAGGTATCCACAATAAATCGTTGGCTATTGATAACCATACATTAATCGAAGGCTCTTTCAACTGGTTGTCTGCCAATCGCCACAAAGAATACTCCCGCCACGAATGTTCCATCATTGTATCATCTTTTCAAGCCGATGAATACATCAACAATCTAATAAAGGAACTAGAAAGCAGAGAGAAAACCTTTCAATCCCTATCTAAGACTACAATCTATCTTGACATTGACCAAAAACATCCGGGGTTCTTTACAAAAGAATCTTTTAATGATTGTACAGAAGAAGATATTTGCCGTATAAAACAAAAAGTCCAAAAGTTAGGTATTCAGAAAACAGTCCTTCCACCTTATATCCGTAAACAACGTGAAACTTTCCCACGTGCTTATGAACCTTGGTGCACAGAAGAAAAGGAAATTATATGTGAGTTGATGCAGAAAACCAATCATCTTTCTATTTTTATAGAATGTCTGCAACGTACAGGACAAGCTATTCAAATTCAGATAGAAGGCAAAAACAATTGATTATAATCCTGAACTGATATCCTTTTTATGATATTCGGGAAACTTGGGAAACAAGAATCAGTCCCTATACAGAAGAGAGGAAAGAGAAGAATAA
>ENA-OQJM01000023-OQJM01000023.1-human-gut-metagenome-genome-assembly--contig:-NODE-23-length-50322-cov-3.315370_pt1 | contig 50322 bp, 41 predicted proteins | sample MGYA00242607_ERZ504773 | MGnify/ENA primary metagenome ERZ504773 (study PRJEB26092, sample SAMD00036355) | human gut metagenome | host: Homo sapiens | study: EMG produced TPA metagenomics assembly of... | reverse complement strand
CCTGAGTTATATCCAACCCTGCAACACGTCCTTGAAGTGCTTGCATAGGATTAGTAGCAGGTGTCAAAGTTATATCCTCATTTTTAACGGAAGAAACAGCACCAGTCAAATCCCGTTTCTTAACAGCACCATAACCAATAACTACCACTTCTTCCAAAGCCTGAGTATCCGGTTCCATCTTAATAGTGATCTGGGTGTTCTTACCTATGGTCACAGTCTGAGTTTTATAACCGATATAGGATACCTCAAGCATCCCCTTACCTGTAGGAATATCTAAAACGAAATTTCCATCAAAATCGGTAATCGTTCCGACAGTACTTTGCCCTTTCACTATCACGGACACACCAATCAACGGTTCCCCTGTTTCATCCACTATTGTACCTTTAACTGTATGCGTTTGCAAAACAGACTGCACCGACTCACTGTCCATTCTGCCACCAGCATTTGCATACGAAAAAGCAGCTGGCATACATAATGCAGCTGACAGTCCCAAAACTATAGGAGTACGTCTGATACCGTAACTCAAAGTCTGATTCGGACATTTCTTCATGTCTTTTCTCATTTTTCTATGGTTAACAAATTAATTAATAATCCATATTATTTATCTCTAATGTAGTAAAAATACGATGTTTTAGTTTCTTTCTTCAGATAAAGTCATTACTTCCATTGCTTCATCAGAAACCAATAATACATTCTTGGCCTCTTCAAATACTTTCAGCAGTTCTGCGTGCTCCTTTAAAAGCTTATCCCAATGAAAAGCTGATTCAGGAGCATCATCCAGAACATACTTGATAAAGTCGTCATCCTTCAAAAAGTCTTCTACCTTGCTATACACCTTTTTTGTATCCACGTTACAATCATTTTCCATTATGACGGATAGTGGTTCAAAGTTGTACTCACCTGGAACTTAAAATATTATCCTACCAATTCCCTTAATCTTGTAATACCTCTATGCATCAAATTTCGTACCGACTGGTAATTCATATCCATAATGGTACAAATATCTTCATATTTCTTCTCTTCTATATAATATAAGGTAAGTGCCTCACGTTGGCGCGGAGATAATTGAGCCAACAAATGTTTTACTTTTATATTTTCAAAACAACTTTTTTCCTTTTCCAAATATGTATGTTCTACATCATCACCTGCTGCAACGGGATTCAGTTCCTCAACAGCCGTTTCCGACATGAACATCCGTTTGCGAAGTTCATCGCATAACTTATTTTTCAAGGAAATGAGGAGGTATGATTTGAAGTTGTCAATGATACCCAATTCGGCCTTCTTTGTATACAATTTTACAAAGACATCATGAATGCAGTCCTTCAACAATTCTTTGTCAGTAGTTAACTTACATCCATAATTAAATAGAAGATTAATATGCATATCATATAATGTAGAGAATGCACTTACATCTCCCGATTGGAAAGCGGTTACCAAGCAAGCTGTCTTATCATTTAAGTTTTGTTCCATCACAGTATACTAATTATAGGTTGTTTTGATGATGATGCAAAACTAGGGAGGATACGCTACTTTTTTAGGTAATATTTGATTATTGGACCGAAAAAACAGATAACCTGCTGAAAAACATATATGCTAAATATTACAGATTTTCATTAAAAAGGAGAACCAAAATAAATCCGGTTCTCCTTCCATGTACTAAATTCTATGAAACCAATAAATACAATCTTTGTTTTTCTCTGCTTTAAGCATATATACATCTTTAATATTCAACCGTTTAGCAATCACTGTTATTGCTCCGGTCTTCGGATCAACAGACTTCAATATGTATTTTCCAGGTGATAAATGAACAGGAATATCTGTTGCAGAATGGGAATAAATGATACTTCCAATACCAGATTTTACCAATTTCTGATACTTATTTGTACCAGTATCCTCCATATCCATAGCAGCCGCATCAGTTAAAAAGCTTTCATCAGCAACTGGAACAACCGGGCAAGACCCACTTGCCATGAAGACAGCCCAAGCCATATCCGGATAATTCTGCGCATAGTAAGTAACCGCTTTTTCCGGGAACTTCTTACGATATTCACTCACCGCCCGATAAGCTTCATCAAAAGTAACCTTACCTACTTTCATTTTACGGGCATGCTGACGGGGAGCCAAGTTCTTTCCACCTTCGGGAGCATAAAGACCATCCACTTTATAGTGCCAGTAACGAATATCAATAATGTCAACTAATTTCGCACGTTGCGTATCATTCAGAATGGCATCTTGAACATCCTTTGTCGCACTTAACGCCACAGTTGCTTTCTTACCGGTTTCTTTCTCCCACTCTCCTATCACATCCAGCCAGAATTGTACAAAATGCAACGGACCGGTAAACTCCGCACTGATCAGTTGTACCACATTTGCATCATCGGCAAAATTATCCAAGCATTGGCGAATATACTTTCTATGAAGCTCACGACGTACAGGATGACTGATATCATAAAACATATCCGCTACAAAGATACGTTTGTCACCGGCAAAAGGAACAGGTTCAGGCATATCGGTCTGATTGATATTATTGGCCGACCGCCAAGGACAGTCTACCCAATGTGCTCCCGCTTCCAAGATATTATGCTGGAAGTAATTCTCATGGAAAAGCAAAAGACCTTTTTTCGCCCCTTTTTCGGCAAACTGCTTCAACCGGTTCCAATACCATGCATTGGGACGGTTCAAATCATACTTGCTCAATCCTTCCCAAGCAGTACCTTTTCCACTGCGGGCAAACGGTTGTTCGTAGAATGGTCCCCACACATCTCCATCACGACGACGGACGCGCTCATGATCGTCACGACGACGCTCATACCACAAACCGTAATTATGATCTAAAACCAAAATCTGATTCTTCACCATATAATTCACCGTAGAATCAATTCTATCTGTCAGCCCAAGTCCTTCGCGTCCCGGCACGAAACGGGTAACATGTGGCTTGGCTTTAGACAAGAAGCTGGTCCTCAGTTTCCCATTCCACCAAGGAACCTCCTGTCTGCCGCCTACCAGTAACCGGCCATCCACCTGCATACGCCCATTAATAATGGCAAACAGATGATCCTCTTTTTCCTTATATATAGGTGTCTTGAACTTCAAATCTTCTAAAGATTTCAGCTTTCCGGAAGACACACTGGCTGTATAGGGTGCTTCCTCAATCCATTTTTGCATAGTAAGACGGGGAGTATAAGCTTCCTTTGCCATCTCCATTGCCGCTTCTACGGTAGGACTGCTGGTTGCGTTGGTAGCCCTGGGAAGAATACGTGCCTGGTCAGAACAATCTTTATTCAAACGTGCCGCCAACTGTGCATAAAACAAGCTGCGGGGATGTACGTGATTATTTGATTCCGCCCATTGGCCGTCACCCGAGAATTGCGCCCAACAACCGTATGCACGGTTTACCGCATCTCTTGCCGGTGAATAACACTCTATCCCGGCAGCTGTACATTGCCAGAAAAGACTGTTGCCTGTATTCCAACCGGCACCATTTTTATCCTGTCCCAAATTCTTAAACACCAAATCATGGCCATCAATGTTTACCACATCAAATAATAATCCACAGGCCCAGGAATCAATAGAACCGCTGAATCCTAACGACTCTTCCGAATCACACTGTACAAAAGCATTCGGACCTGCCGCACAAAATCCGGCTGAGAAATCATGAATACCCTGTTTAGAATAACAACGCTGAAAAAAGTGTCTGCTGCCCCATAGTATAAAATGTACTGCGACGCATTCCACCTATCTCTGAAACAGGTTCTGTGGATACACAATCTTCTACAGTTGTTTTTAGAGCCGGTACGCTGTATAATCACAGCACTTCCTGCAAAGTGCTTAAAATTTACCCTGCGTACCCAACAGTTTTCGGCATTTTCTATAGATACCCCCGTCCAGCAATGATCCTCATCTTTAGGATACTTCTTATTATAGTCAGAAGCCAATGTCAGATTCTCCAAACCTGCTTCTGCGATTCTGCCCGGCCAACTATAACGTAACACTTTGACAGTTCCCCATTTATTATCCAAAGCCATTGTCAAAGGAGCATCCAAAGTCAATTGGTTTCCATCCGCCTTACTTACTGACCTATCCCAAACCAAATCCATCTCTCCTTCTTTCCAGCCCAAAGCAGAAATACCTCCGCCAAAAATATCACAACCGACAGAAGCAATCCATTCTTTCGTAGAGGGGCGGACAATCCGGACCCGCTCTCCGGAAACCAGCTGTACATTATTGGTTACCTGAAAAGTACAAGTATTTACAGGAACGTATGATGTCAGTACATCCAAGGTATCCGTAACAGCCAAATCATTCCGTCCTTCAATATAAAGCAAAGCCCCTCTGTCCACTCCCTTTTTCAACAATACGGTCTGTTCCCTGTCACTGCCGCGCAGCACGACTCCCGACACAGAGATACGCAAGCTCTCATTCAATTCAAAAGTTCCTTTATCCAACAAAACAGCCCCACGAAAACCATTTTTATCCAAAGCCAATGAAGATACATAGTCAATGGCACGCTGGATACGAGAGGAATTATCTCCAGGCTGCCATGAAACAAAAACGGCATTCGCCACATCAGGTATAGGCTGTTCCGAATTATGGTAACCGCAAGAAGAATAATCTAGAATACGGTTTCCACGTTCATCAGTCACATAAGTCAGTTTTTCGTCCTTCACCTGTAAAGGAAAGGTTTGCGCAGAAATCCGCGCAAACCCCAAACTTAAAAATCCCAATAATAATAACTTATAATTCATTTTACATCAAGCTTTTACGTTTTGCCAAAGTATCGTGATTGTTCTTTACTTCCGTCCAATCCACTTTCTTTGCAGGATCTATGCCATTAATGTATTTTTCAATGTTAGTATACCCGTCACCATTACAATCTTTCACCGCATCACCCGGATCATTAGGATTGAGTCCGTATCTCACCTCCCAGGCATCCGGCATACCATCACCATCCGTATCAACCACAGGAGTACCTTTATATTCGGGCAAACCACCCACCTGACGAGGATCTGTAATGATACCTTGTTTATAAGAATCAACAGGAAGACGTCTTTTCACATAAGGACTAACGAATTCAGGAGCGTCTTTCACATAAATAGCTTTCCCTGTCTTCACCGTCTTTATCACACGGGTATCCACCGCATCTCTTTTAGGGAAAGTAGCCCCGGCATTTTCCAATACATAATTATAGGCAGTTTTGGCATCCATAATAGTCACATGGGGCATTGAGAAAGGCTCGTTTACACGAATTTGATCTGTAAACTTCCCTGCGTCCGGCATATCGTATACCTGCACGCCGCCATCCCAATTATTCTTTGTCACACGCGCATTGCCTTCCACTACATTTCCGGCAACATACGCTTTACCAAAAGTATCCGGTTTCTTCTTGTCACGGCTCGATTCGGGTTTCACAATCCGGTGGGCAATCGGCTTATCTTTCGGAGTGATAGGACCCGGTTTAAAATAATTATTAATAATATTCAAACGGCTGGTTTCATCTCCTCCGTCAACAGAACGGTTCCACCAATTAAAAGTCACATTGTTTACCAGATTAAAATCCTCATTCATGCCAATGGAACAGTTACGGCTGATATTGGATGCGAACAAGTTACGGCAAAACATACTGTTATGCCCACCTATAGTCGCCCCGAAAGCATGATTGTAACAATCCAAAGCTTCCGAGAAAATAGAGTTCTGAATAGTTATGTTGACAGTAGGAAGCTTCAAACCATGTCCTGTGGAATCACGATGGTATACATGGCGATAAAGAGACATATTCTCATCCAGCCCCCAGCTGCCGGAGCAATGATCGATAATAACATTACCCACACAGTTACCTCCCAAAGCATCATCCCGGAAGAACACATCCTGCGCCCCCCGACGGAAACGCATATGGCGGATAATAATATCATGCGTATCAAGCAAGAAAGAAGCCCCTGTTACACAAACTCCATCCCCCGGAGCTGTCTGACCTGCAATAGTGATATACGGAGCACGGACGTTTATAGGAGTTTTCAGCCGGATAACACCCGAAACATTGAACACAACAATACGCGCACCACCGGTCTCACATGCCTCACGCAACGTTCCGGGCCCACTGTCAGCCAGCGAATTGACCACAATTACTTTTCCTCCACGTCCACCGGGAGTATAGGCCCCTCCCCCTTCTGCCCCGGGAAAGGCAGGTATGTTGCTCTTTATTAAATCCTCAGGTTTGGATGCCCATGGTTTATAAGGACGTCCTTGAGTAGCCTCAGACATTACTACAGGTAATGCTTTCGCCCATGCCTCATCCGATTTCCGGTCTATTTCCTTTTGTTGTTGTTCTCCTCTGATTTTTACCGAATCAGGAATTACAGGATACTGTGCCGCCACAGGCAACACACATGCAGTCAATGCTGCCACTGCAAATAGTTTCTTTAGTTGATTCATTTGGTTGCTAAATTATTATTTTTCTATAACTTCATAACATAATACTCTGCTTTTAACATGATTCAAACACACATTGCGAATATTTCTATATCAAAGACGGAACAGAAAGCTTGTTGTACTCTCTATCTACACATAAAAAAGAGCTTGACACCGTTTTACCGGGCAAGCTCCTTTTTCTGCTTTTCAATAAACATTAATTTATATCTTTCCTCCACGTGCCTTGATACGTTCATACCAAGCCTTACGTTCTTTCACTAAATCATATCCCCGCTTAGAGAGGTAATTATTAATCCGGCCTTTGTATTTACCGAAAGCAGCATGTTTCTTATTTGAATTTTCAGCATCCATGGCAAATTCACGGGCTTCAACAAGCCATGCCATAATCTGCGCTTTCTCTTCTTCTTTCAAGGTAGGAATCATGTCAACCGTAGCTTTATAAGTTACCATTACCACACCATAAGTCATGCCATCTTTCACTGCATCTATCTGCTTGGCATCCAAATAGAGCGAAAGATCGGCCGGGAAAGCGAAATGAGTGCGGTAAAGTGCCGCATCCTTTTCAGCTTCGGCAGCTTTAACGGCTTCTTGTTTCGCATGCCCGTCAGGGTTCTTTTGCCTGCTTCACTTTGGTATCGCGCGTTTCGTATATGTCATTCAGTTTAAATAACGGTTGGCTATGATAGTTGTCACTTCACGGGCGGCAACGGTATCTGTCAATTCCAATTTATCTACAATCTTCTGTGAACGTTTCACAATAGATTCCACGTAAGCCGGATCGCGGCCTTCACGGTCCAAATCCACTGCTCCGGCAGTAAAGACTACCGCCATGAGCAACAGAAACATTATACCTGACTTTTGTATCATATCCTGTTTCTTCATCTGTTTACATCAACTTCCCTTTAGAAGCCAAAGTATCATAATTGTTTCTCAAATCAGACCAGTCAATACAATTTTTAGTGCTGATACCATTGATGTATTTTTCAATATTTGTATAGCCGTCACCGGTACAGTCCTTATTAGCATCCGAAGGATCATTAGGATTCAAGCCATTTGCCTTTTCCCATTCATCGGGCATGCCGTCACCATCTGTATCTACATACGGAGTTCCTTTGTATTCCGGATAACCACCCATCTGGCGGATATCGGTAATGATACCTTGCTTATAAGAATCTTTCGGCAAACGGCGATATTTAAACTGTCCGTCTTCTCCCATTGATTTAGGAGCCAGCCCGGTCAAATCACCGTTAGCATCCTTGGCCATCTTTTTATCATAATAAGGAACGCCTGTTCTCACTTCCTCTATAATACGTTCATCCACAATATCACGGCAAGGAATGTTGGCACCTGCATTTTTCAGTACAAAATCGTATGCATCATGTGCAGAAGTAATGCGGATGTATGGCATTTCAAAAGGACGGTTGCTACGCATATTCTCCGTATATCCCTCTGTATTCGGCTGAGTTTCAATCTGGATACCACCTGCCCAGTTATCCTCTGTAATGGCAGGATAGCCTTCCATAATATTGCCATCGGCATAAACACGGCCATATACTTTATGATCCAATTTGCTTCGTCCCGCTTCGGGTTTCAGGATGCGATGCCCCACAGGAGTATCTTTCGGAGTGGCCGGTCCCGGTTTATAATAGTTGTTTATCATATTGAACATAGCAGTATAATCGCCACCGTCCGAAGAACGATGTACCCAGTTGAACACTACATTGTTTACAAAATTGAAAACACCATTCCAACCGATGGAAGGATTACGTCCCGAATTACTTGCCCACAGGTTACGCACAAATGCACAATTCTCACCCCCTAAAGTGCTGCCGAATGCATGATTGTAAGTATCCAGTGCTTTTGCCGAGATAGTATTCTGTATGGTAACATTTACGGTAGGCAGTTTCAGATCTTTTGATTCATATTGTCCTTCGCTGGGATCGTACATATGGCGATAGAAAGAGATGTTCTCATCCAATCCCCAAGTACAAGAGCAATGGTCAATCATGATATTTCCAATCGGGTTGCCTCCGAAAGAATCGTCACGATGCCAGACTTTTGTTTCGCCACGGCGGAAACGCATGTGGCGTACCACTACATCATGCGTGTCTACCCAAAAAGACTCTCCGGCAATACATACCCCGTCACCCGGAGCTGTCTGTCCTGCAATAGTGACGTATGGAGCCCGCACAATAATGGGAGATTCCAATTTGATAATACCTGAAACATTGAAGACAATGATACGCGCTCCACCTGTCTCACAAGCCTCACGGAAAGAACCGGGACCACGATCATTCAAATTAGTCACGGTAATTACCTTACCGCCGCGACCGCCGAAACTGTACATGCCTCCTCCCTCAGCACCGGGGAAAGCAGGAATTCGTGCCTGCGGCAAATCGTATGGACGGGAAGCCCACGAAATATACGGACGACCTTCTTTCGCTTCTTTCAGTACGACAGGCAATGCTTTTGCCCATGCTTCGTCAGAGCGGCGACGTTCTTCACTCATCATTTTCTGGTAGGCTTGCTTCGCTTCCTCAGTTATCTGGGGATACTGGGCCCTTGCTACAGGAGCAATAAAAGTAGCCATACACAGTCCTAAAAACAATTTTCTTTTCATACTTTATTCTTAAAAAATTATATCTGTGCTATAAGTAAGTTGGAATTTATATTCCGTTCTCTTTTTCTTAACAATTATCTTTTTCAAGACGTGCCTTTCGGGGATATGTACTCCAAAATGCTTGTATCTGTCATAATAAACTAGCAGATATAAAACTATCGTATTAAATTATTTCCTAGCATCCAATGTGCCTTCTGATTCATAATAATCCAACCATCCTTTTGATTGCTCCAACCACGGATTCATATTCAACACATTAGAAGGCAGACCGGACAGATAATAGTTTTCCTGCCATGAGATTACTGCTTCCTGACCATTCACATTATCTACCGGAGTTTCTCTATCCTCCAAAACAAAATGCTGGCTCCAGAACTCTCCCAACCTATTCATTTCGGCTTGTAAGTCTGCCGCATTATTCACATCTACAGGTTCAAAATCAGCAATGACAGAAGCAAGAGGATCTGCCTTTCCGTCATAATCCTTCACTTGCAAATATTTACCCACACGGGCAGTACCATTTAACGGTTCAATACCCAAGGTAGTACAGGTGGTATTGTTATCACTTGCATCATCATTATACAACATCCAACGCCATAAATCCCAATAACGCTTCCCCTCATAAGCTAATTCCACCTGACGCTCACGCAGACAAGCCTTAATAGCTTCATTCTTATCAGTAATCGTTCCCAAACCATAATTATTGGATGCAGGAATACCTACCCGGGCACGAATTTCACCAATTGTTTTCACTGAATTACTTATATCCCCCGTAGCCGCATAACATTCTGCAAGGTTCAATAACAATTCGGCATAACGATATTCATATACATCAGTGCCATCCCATTGATAAGTATTTGCACTATTTTCAGCCGGATCGGACATTTTACGTACTATCGCCGGACTGCTGCCTTCATTTTCCGTGTAATAATGCAACTGAGAACCATCTTCTTTCGTTTCGCTCCAACGGTAATTCCAAACTACGGCATCTGCATCCTGATCATATCCCCATTTTACTCCGGAGAAAGTAAACGTGTAATAGAAACGCGGATCACGATTCTTGAAGAATAAAGAACGGTCGTACCCGTTTATCGCTTCACCGTCATCATTTACAGCTTTGGAACCATCCGCCATCGGGAAAATATCCAACATACCCATAGGAACATGATAACCGGAACCACTGCCACCCATTGTTTTCAAACGGATTGTTTTCTGCCATCCACTATGTTCATCATCTTTAGAGGTAGAGCTAGCCAACAGTTTGACCATAATCACCTCTTTACATTCCTGGTTATCAAATTTGTAGAACATTTCATTCCAGTCTTTGGCGGAGTTGCCATACAAACCATAACCTTCGCTGCTCAAGAAAGCCTGTGCCTCTAAAGTAATATCCAACGCATCTTTCCAGCGTTTATTGCCTGTATTATTCCAATCTGTATTAAAGATAGGGCTTGCAAATACCAGTGCCACACGGCTTCTGTATGCCAGCGCAGCTTCCTTGGTCAACCGTCCATACTGGTCACTTCCCCATTCTTTACGAGTGGGAAGCAGATTCGCAGCCTCTTTTAAATCACTCAAGATCTGGTTGACACATGTTTCCACACTTTCACGATTATAATCTTTAGCTCCCTCACGGTCGGCCGCCATAAGCACTTTATTTACCACAGGAACAGCTCCGTATACACGTACCAGATCAAACAACTGCATGGCACGGAAGAAATAAGCCTGTCCTTTCGCTTTTTTTATGGCAGCTTCCGACAAGTCCTGACCATATTCATCAACCCCTTCCAGAATTTCATTACAACTGCGGATACGGCTATATGGATCATTCTTTATATTCGTAGCCAGATTACTGCCAAAATAAGTTTCACAGTCCGTAGCTTTTTTCAAACTTCTGGAAGCGTCAAATTTCTTCTCGATCCCCCATTTCTCCTCCGTATAAGTTGAATAGTCATTCCAACTACCGGACAAACCGTATGATTGCGGAGGAGTCATCCCCGACTTATAAAAATAGTTATAATACACATTCTGAATATATAAGTTCAAGTTAGATTCGATACCGAAAGTTTTTTCCGGTGAATAACTGTCATACGGGTTCATATCCTGTAAGAACTGGTCGCTGCAACCACTAAACGTTAAGCCGGCTGCCAATAACACAGTATATAATATACGCTTTTTCATATCAATGATTCTTTTTAATTTTAGAATGATACATTTACTCCCAACGACCACGTTCTCAATGTAGGATACAATGAAGTTGTTCCACAATACATATTCCGATAATGGTCGGGATACGGGTTATAGAAATCCCATAGATTGTTACCTGTCAGGCTTAGTTTAGCCGACTGGATCTTTAAAGGTGACAACCATGCCTTAGGTAGCGTATAACCGATACTTAAGTTACGGATATAGCAACGGAACGTACTGATAGACCAAAAATCAGACGGTGCAATCACCGATCCTGATATTCTGTTGTCCAAACCTAAATTAGGGTATTTCCCCGTCGTATTATTTCTTTCATCAAACATATCTTTCCAGAATGAGTCCGGTGTCCAAAGCATATCCCCACTGGATGTTGTGATTTTATTGACATCAATCTGGCGATAGCCGCCCCATGAAGTGGCAATCATCATATTAAAACTGATGCCTTTCCATTCCACCCCCAGTTTGGTGGTAAAACCATATGTCTTTCCACTCTTATTCAGTTTGGCATAATCCTGGGTCTTGGCAATACGTCCGTCGGGCCCCGACTGCGTACCATCCTCATTCAATACGCCACCCAAATCCTGATAAGCCAACATACCCGGTTTCAACTGACTGACATCTTTCACTCCCAAATATTCAGGAGAAGTGCCTGCGGCTTCCGCATTGGCTGACAAATAATTCCAATAATTCTTAATATCATCACTATTCCGTAAAATACCATCTCCGGTACTTGTACCTCTCCATACTTTATACCCGTATGTAGGGAATATAGTAGAAACACCCTCTCTTACAGAATTTTCCTGTATATAACTCGGAGCAGACTGGGGCCATTCTCTTACCCTGTTGCCATTAAATCCAAAATTCACTCCGATATTATATTTCACCTGATCTATTTTATCGCGCCAATTCAAAGAGAATTCACTACCAAAAGCATCAATACGCCCAAAATTCACTTCTGTCAAAGCACCTCCTGCAAAAATAGGAGTACCTATGATACCACCGATATTCTGATTCAAGATGTCAGAGTTTATATCATAGTACACATCCACAGTCGCACTTAAACGGTTATTGAGGAAACGCAAATCAAAACCAAGATTAAATTTATCGGTATTATCCCAATGCGCATCAGGATTAGGAGTTGCTCCCGGCTTGATACCGGTCTGCAGGATACCGCCGTTAGAACCGAATCCATATCCTCTACTGGGATCCAATGAATAGAGTTGCTTCCATCCCCATGCTTTGATATTATCTTTACCGGTACGTCCCCATGAGAAACGTACTTTCATGTATTCAAACCATGAGGGCAGCAGCTTCTTCATAAACCCTTCTTCCGAAGCTACCCAACCCACGGAAACACCTGGGAAGAAACCCCAATAATTGGATGGAGCAAACTTAGTGGAAGCATCGCTACGGAATAAGAATTGGAACAAATACTTATCGGCATAATTATAGCTTACACGACCTAAATAAGACAAAGACCCCTGTTTGTATTTATATGTAATAGAATTACCTGTATCCATAGTTCCCGCACTTGGCGAAGTACCCAAATAACCATCCGGGTCAGGATTATTAAACAACATTCGCTTGGAATGCATATAAGCCTGCATTTTTTCTACAGCAGCCATGGCGGAAATGCTATGCTTGCCAAACTTTCCTTCATAATTCACATAGAAGTTCAACTGCTCGTTTTTAGCCATCTGGTCTGAATATACCACACGAGTACTTCCTGTAAATTCTTTTAATTGATAATCGGAAACAGACGGATGATCGCTATAAAAACGATTTCCGGGTGTCAACGCATCACTTGCTTTCAGATAGGCCAACGTAAATGGCATAAATGCCTGCTCACTATCACTGGCACTACGCTTCAACGCATAGCTTCCCTTGAATGAAAGTCCTTTGATAAACGGAACGGCATACGTGACGGAGAAGTTGGCATCATAGCTGAAATTATCATTCATGGAATAAGATCCGTCATTATTCTCCATTGCAAAATAATTCCATGTACTCATTTTATTGCCGGATGTTGCATTACCCGCACTCGAGTAACTGTTCAACAAAGGAGATGTATAATAGGTATTACCATCATCCAATGTTATCTCCCATGGCAAATAATTCGGCATATGAGCAAGAACCAAATAATCACCGGATTCACCGGGCTTAGTTCCCCCATAACCGTTCAAATTGCTTAAACCTTTGGTAAAACTTGATGTGGTTTCCTGCTGGTTACCCGCTATGGTTGCAGAAAATTTCAAATCGGAAGTCAATTTGATATCCACACCTGCACGGAAGTTCCATCTGTTGTAATCCTGTTTTCCAAGATTCGCCCCCTGAGTATAGTAAGAAGCACCCGCAAAATAAGTAGCTTTCTCGCTACCGCCACTTACATTGACCGAATGGTTCATTGTAAAAGCGCCGGACCAGGCTTCATCCAGCCAATTGTAATTCAAGCCATCCATCTCGGCCAGTTCCGCTTCACTATAAATTTTATTCATCCAGTTTCCATCCGGATCCATACTTATCTTATTATTGGTCAAATTAAAGGAATTGGCAAAACGTCCATAAGCTGCTCCTTTTAAGGTTTTAGGATGGCTCACTGCATCATTAAATCCGAATTTACCTGAATAATTGATTTTGGGAGCTCCTGATTTACCTCGTTTGGTCTTTACAATAATAGCACCTTGCGAAGCGCGGGAACCGTAAATAGCAGCACTGGCATCACGAAGGACTGAAATACTTTCAATTTCAGAAGGATCAAGGGCATTGAAAGTTTCTAATGTCGGAAGACCGCTGTTGGCATCTATCTGAATCACATCATCGATAATGACCATCGGATTAGTACTACCACCATCTTTAGAATACGAGAAAGATTGACGAATAGACATAGTCGCTCCTTCACCCGGACGGCTGTCACCACCACTGATGCTCAAACCGGGTATCTGTCCCGCCAACGCAGCACCCAAATTCGACACCGGCAAATCTGAAATTTCCGAAGGAGTAATAACCCCGATAGAACCTGTCACATCTTTTGCCTTCTGAGTACCGTAACCGACTACGACCACTTCGTCCAGCATTTTGGAATCTTCTTTTAACACCACTCTAAAGTCTTTTCCTTGTTTAGGAGCAATCGTTTGCGGCACATACCCCACAAATGAAATGACAACCTTCTTGCCCGAGGGAACCTGTAAAGCGAATTTTCCGTCAAAAATCGGTAATGGTACCGTTTGTTGTCCCTTCTACCACCACACTGGCGCCAATCACCGGTTCACCAGTTTCATCAACAACCAGTCCGGTGACAGTTTTAGTCTGTTGCACCGACTGGGATATAGGGAATCCTGTCTCAGCGGATACTCCCTGAACAGAAACTCCTGTCAGAAACAGACTAAGACAAACAATTTGTGTCAAGTTGCCAATCTTGTCCAGCTTCTGAAGAAATGCATTTTCATTCTCCATAGAATCTTTTTTAAAATTAAAATATTATCTTATTTTTCTTGTTGAAATATCTGTTTCAGATAAGCGACATTCGTTCCGAAGTTTTTCTTTACATCACGAACTTCATCCTTATTCCGTGACCGTTCAATGACCAACCATCCGCTCCACCCCATCTTATCAAGGGTATGCTTTACGGCATTCATATCCAGACGCGTATTATAAGGAAGAGTAACCCCGTCTGTATCTGTACAATGTATCTGGCAGATTCTATCTTTTCCTAACTTCTTCAGTTCTTTACAGAGGTCACGTCCATTTTCCAACGCATTTTGAAAACTATAATAAATCTTTATGCCCTTCGAATTAATTTCTTTCAACAATTTTATATCCTCTCCAGCGTCCAAAGAAGTACGGATACCTATCACTACTCCATCTTTCACTGCCATTTCTCCCACTTCGTGCAAACGGCTTACCAACTCCTGACGTGCATCACCCGCTACTGTCCAGTCCTCTTTTATACCACCTAATGGAAGGAAAGCTACTTGGGCCCCCATCACCTTCATCGTATTCAAACAATCCAGCACTAAAGCTTTATAATTATGATGAGTCAAGAAAGATTGTCCAAAGAATCCGGACATCGCCACAGAAGGGACTTCAATATGTTGTTCCTGTGCTGTTTCTTTAAATAATTTACAGAAATGGGGTTGGTGGAACTTATTATCAAAAGTATCCCGTTTTCCCAAGCCTCCCATGTCCATTTCTATGCCATCACCTCCTAGTTCCTTCATTAATTGAAAAGAACCGATCTTCTGGCGTTTTAGCATCATCCAGTCACACGCAGCTATTTTATAGCGTTGTTTTCCCTCTGAATTCTGTGCTCCCAAAGGCAGTAACATAAACAGGAGCATAATTAAACTGATAATTTTTTTCACATTCATCATAATCTAGTTATTGTTTAGAATTAAGACGAATCACAAAAAAGTATGTAATCACTAAATCTTAATAAAGTCCAAAAATAATTTAGTGAATAAACAAGACAATCCCGCAAACACAATGCTCGCTTGCATCTGTTTACGGGATTCCTGCTTTATAAGATCAAGAAATCAACCTTTACGCCATTCATTCATATATTCCCTCGGAGTCTGATCATATTTCTTACGAAAACATTTACTGAAATAACCGGAATCCTTGAAGCCTACGGCAAAAGCTATTTCTGAAATACTCATATCCGAATTTTTAATCAACTCTATTGATTTATTCAGACGAATTTCTTTCACTAAATCCACCGGAGCAAACCCGGTCAGACTCTTTAACTTCTTAAAGAAAGCCGAGCGACTCAGCCCGATAGTTGATGCTATAGTATCTATATTAAAATCACTATTATCCAGATTCTCTTCTATAACCTGATGAATCTTTTCAATGAACTGCACATCTTTCTTCACTAGGAACTGTTCGTATGTATCCTGTTCCTCCTTATGTTCTTCGGGCTGCTGCCATACACGTTCACGGAACAATTTACGTTCATTCAGCAACTGTTCGATACGTGCCACCAAATAGTCTTTGCTGAAAGGTTTGATGATATAGGCATTCGCTCCCATGCTTATCGCTTTGGTCTTCGCTTCATCATTACCTTTCGCCGTCAGGATAATCACCGGAATATGACTGATTTGGAAATCTTTACGGATGCGTTGCAACATCTCTATTCCATCCATATTCGGCATCATCTGGTCGGTGACTACCATGTCGGGATGATAGAGATGTACTTTCTTCAGCCCCTCCACACCATCATTGGCCATATAAATATTGAATTTATCTTCCAATTGCAACTTCAACATATTACATAAATCCTTATTATCTTCCACAATCAGCACGGTAGGCAAAGACGAATCGACAGGCTGTTCTTTCTCCTCCTCGCTTTCCTTGCCGGCAGAAGCAGAAACAGATTCAGTTTCAGGAACACTCACCGTTTCCCCGCCCATATAAAAATCGACTTCCGACGGTTTGTAATGCTCCTTACCCAGTTGCAATTCAATGGTAAAGACTGCCCCTTTCCCTTCAGGGCTCTCTGCATAGATTTCCCCATGATGCAGACTGATAATTTCCTTAGATAAAGCCAATCCGATGCCCGTTCCCTGATAATAAGCGCCACGTGCATTGTCAGCCTGCGAGAAACGCTCGAAGATTTCGGAAAGCTTGCTTTGGGGAATACCCACACCGCTATCTTCCACCCGTACATAACAATGCTTGTCATCATCCGACACTCCCATCGTGACATAAATATTCCCCCCGGCAGGAGTGAACTTGAACGCATTGGAGATTATGTTGCGGATCACGATGGCCACTTTCTCCTTATCCGCCCATACCATGATATCCTCACCGGCCAGCTGGAACGTGAAGCTGACTTCATTTTCTTCGGCCATCACCCTGAATTCTTTCTCAAAAGAGTCTACCATCTCATTCAGGTTGAACAACGACACATGCAGACGCATTTTTCCGTTCTGTATTTTACGGAAATCCAATATCTGATTGACCAGTTGCAGCATCTGTTTGGTATTCTTTTCCATCAGATCCACGTATTGCATTCCTTTCTGAGATAGTTTTTCTTTCTCTTTCAACTCCTGAATAGGCCCTTGGATCAGAGTCAGCGGAGTACGCAACTCATGCGAGATATTGGTAAAGAACTTGATTTTCAATTCGGACAATTTTTGTTCGATATACACATCATTCTTCACCTTAATCATGAAAAGAGATAATTTTATAGCCACCAGCAATAAGGCTACGGCTATAATCATATAGATAACATAGGCCCACCAACTGGCCCACCAAGGCGGCAGAATGACAACGGTCAACTCACGGAAAGATTCCAAACCGGGATTTGCCTCATCCAGTGTCTGTACTCTGAAAAGATACTTGCCGGGAGGAACATTGGTATAGGACGCTATACGGTTCTTCCCGTTATAGTGCCATTCTTTTTCATATCCTTCCAAAATATATTTGTAAGACACACGGTTCTGATTATTATAGTTCAACGCCGCAAACTCTAAAGTAAACATGGACTGGTTATGATTCAATGTAATCCTGTCTGTATAGGTAATGGACCGGTCAATAATAGGATGGTCCGTATAGCTGCGTATGTCCCGGTTTGATATCTGACATCCTACAATAAATGTGTTATAATCAAATCTTTGCGTTTCCAGTTTATCGGGAGAAAAGGTCAAGATACCCTCTTTACACCCCAGCCAAAGTTCCCCGTCCAGCGTTTTCAATGTGGTGCTTTCTTCCATCACAACCGGGGGAAAGCCATCGTATTTGTCATAGTTACGCACCTGGCTTGTCGCCCTGTCAAAACAAGAGAGTCCTTTTTCCGTAGCAAGCCAAAGGAAACCGTTATCATCTTCTATAATAGACATCACCACATCATTATTCAATCCGTCTTCCCAGCCATACGATTTAAATGAAAGCTTATGCGTTTCCTCATCATATCCCGACAATTTGCTCAATCCTCCACCAAACACGCATACCCATATCTGAGAGAACTCGTCTTTATAAAGCGCGTACACATCGCTATCGGCATAATTTACCCGGTTGGCACCACGGTAGGTTTCAAAATCAATCTGCTCCACTGAGGCAAAGTTGTTTTTAAAAGACATCAGCCCGTCCATCGTACCTACCCACATACGCCCGTCATTATCCTCTATCATATTCCTCACTTCCATATAAAGGCCATACGTAGGATAATTCTTGAATCCGTTATATTTATTCTTAAAAGTGACTTCCCCATTTTCCTCACAAAGCAGATTCAATCCTCCGTCCAAAGTACCCACCCAGATACGTTTCTTTTCATCCTGATAAGTGAAATACACATCATTCCCGCTGATTGACGACAAATCAGACAAATTATGCAGATAACGTTTAAAACGGAAACCACCTGCAGTTTTCTCATCAGGAACAGCTTTCACCAATCCGTCGCCTTTGGTAGAGAACCAAAGGTTTCCTTTGTCGTCTTCCATGATGTGATATACATTACCTATATGCTCGTCACCTGTCGAAAAAACATGTTTGGTTACACCGTTCCGGTCCATCCGATAAACACTCTGCCAACGGGTGCCCACCCAGATATCGCCACTTTTTGATTGGAAAAGGGCTCTTACCCCTGTCGCATAATTTTCCTGACCGACTGATTGCGGAGACAACGAAAGCAGATTGAATTGCTTCTTGGGGAAATTCATGCAATACACCCCTTCATCGGCAGAGGAAAGCCACAATACCCCGTCATTATCCAACATCAGATGATAAAACTGCTGATTTGCCCTATCATTAGAAAGTTGTTTCAATTTATTGATATAAACCATCTCCGCATGTTCCCTGTCGAACAACCAGGCCTCTCCTGCCGGAGACAGGAAAAAAAGCCCTCTTTCGCCGGCATCTTCCGAATACAGGGTGGTTATCTTGCCGAACATGGTAAACGGAAACCGTTTTGCAGTATGGTTCAACGGATCATAATAAATCAGCGCCTTCTCATTTTCGTGAAACCATATTTTATCATACTGGTCTATGAATGCATGAGTTACCATAGCGTCATTCATTTCAGTATTTATCTTTTGCAACCTGCGCTCAGCCAAATCATATTCGTATGTGCCTTGTCCGGCCACACTGAGATAGACATAACCTGCCGGAGTAACCAGCAAATTGCTGATCGCACCTTTTATTTCGGAAAGTACATACCGGTTTACCAAACCGGTCCTCACATCGATACTGTAAAAAATACCCGCACGATCTCCGACCCATACCTTCCTGCCATCCTCAAAAAAACTGGTAAAACTATCCTTGTCACCGGAATTAATCTTACTGGTTATAAAATCGGCAGGCCGGGATGCCAATTCCGATCCTTTATGCACGGCGGCTACCTTATAATCAGTTCCTATCCAACTGATATATTCCTCCGTCTCACACAGGACATGGTGTTTCAGTGTATAATCATGCTTGTTTATCTCGTTCCGAGAGTCGAACAGAATCTTGATAGTTACCTGCCCTTTTTCATCTACCCCGGCCAATAACAGATTTTTATCTTTAGTCAGCAACAACACATCCCCCTCGGCCGTATTTTGTAATTTTATCACCTGGATATTCTCCGAATAGTTCTTCATGTCATCATAAACAGCATGAAAACATTCGGTCACTTTATTGAAGACATATAACTTACGGTCAATGGTCTTTACCCATATATACCCGTTTTTATCCTCGACTATGCGCTGGATCTTACGTGGCGGCACATCCGAATCGTGCTCCTGTTTATTGAATGTTTTAAACTTCACTCCATCGAAACAACATAAGCCATACCAGGTTCCGAACCAGATAAAGCCATCTCTGTCTTTCAAGGTACAGTTTACCGTATTATTAGGAAGCCCTTGATCTACAGAATAATGTTCCACAATCATATTCACATTATATGACCACAGAGGAAAGCTTGTCAGGCAACAAAGTATAATAAGTATATATTTCTTCATAAGTATTTAGTTTTCTTCAAACCGAGGTCAAAGATAAGAAAAAATCCGTTGGTACTTAAATTGAAATTAGTTAAATACCAATTATTGGTTAGATTGGAACGAGATAAATCCGCGTTCTATCTATATTACTTCTCCGTACCGAATTCAGTTTGCTGTCTCTCCACCTCCATCAATACTTTTTGCCTTTCCTCTTCTGTCAGCACAACTTTCCCCGCCATTCTTTCTGTTCTAACAGGGCTTCCGGCTAGTCCTGCTCCGGCTGATTGAGAATCCGCCTCCTCCTCCGTATAACAGAAAGGCAGTTCTGACGGAATACTTTCTAATTCTATTTCCGTAGCAACCGGCGCATTCGTTCCTTCAAACTGCACATGGGCCTTCACCTTTATTTTGCCGGGCTTGCGGGTAGAACGGATCAATACGGGAGCAGAGCCAAACTCCACCGTGCGCGGATTGGCATTGATAGAGGCATCCCCTATAATTCGTCCTTCACCTTCTACAGTAAATACGATATTTTCTTTGGCCAGACGGCGCACATTACCGCTATCATCCGTCACTTCGGCCACCACTACGATAAAATCCGAACCGTCTGCCACCAATTGTTTTCCTTCCGTATCCACATACATACGCAACTTCGTGCTGCGGCGTGACGGCATCCGCTTATAAGTGCAAACCACTTTACCGTCTATAATTCCCTCTGCCACCATATTTACTTTCTGCCAGTTTTTTTGCTTATAACTATACTCGCGTGCTTCCCAGAAATCCCATACATCCTTGAATATCACCGGGGCATTAGGCATATGTCCCTGCGCATGAACTACCGGAAGCGTCCAGCTCTCAGTATCGTCATAGACAGAGAGACGAACCGAATCACAATTACTGAACACCACCACATCGGCATCCGAGAAAGGAGACATCTCATGGGCGATAAACACCATAGGGCCACATTCCGCTACAGGATGCTTCAATGTCGCGGCAGACTGGCTGCGAAAAGCATAATAAGCGTATTTAGGCTGACGGAACGCATCATAAATGCCCCCGAAATACGGATCGGGATGATACCCCCGCTGATGGTCAAAAGGATGCCATTGCGCCCCACCGACAAACTGCCCTGTAGTGCGGTACATTTCATCATAACTCTTTGATAATGACAACGCCTGCACCAACAACGGGCGTTCCCCCCAGCTACGGCTGGCACGGTTATTATTATTATGTGCATACCAGTCATCCACATTCTCGCCAAACTCACGAGTAAAAATACATTGTTCCGGACGGTCTGCCTTCTCATCATCTCCCGGCCATCCGTACACCACATCATAGTTTTCCGCCACTCCTTTCGAATGAACATCGGCTGCCGCTACAGGGCGTCCGGGATAAGGAAACTCCTCCCGTGTAATCCGTAACGCCTCCAGTGCGAACTCGCGCGGATAAGGCGTTTCATTCAAAATAGGCTCCCACATCAGCACACTGGGATGATTGCGGTCCCGGCGTATCATCTCACGTGTATTCCGATGTACCAGCTTTGCGAACTCCGGATTTTTATTCCAATATTGCCATCCCGGAGTAGCCACAATAACAAACAGCCCCATTTCGTCGCAAGCATCCATGAATGCCGGATCTTGCGGATAATGAGCTACACGGATAATGGTACATCCTGCATCACGCAAGCGTTTGGCATCCCTCCATTGCTGGCTGTTGGGCAGCGCATTACCCACGTATGCAAAATCCTGATGACGGTTCGCGCCGACCAATTGACCAAAAGGCTTGCCATTCAACCAAAAGCCATCCTTACCTTTAAATTCCGCTTTGCGGATCCCCACACGTGTCACTCCCCCATCCAACACTTCATGTCCGGCTTTGACACGAGATTGTATCCTATACAAATAAGGCGAGTCAGGAGACCATAACTTAGGATTGCGAACTGCAAACTGTTGCCGCACCGTCTTCGATTCCCCTGCTTGCAGCTTCACCTGTTGCGAAACCCGTTTTACGGGAACATCGCCGGCATCCGCCAAAACCGTCTCCACGGCTACGGTACGCGTCTGCTTTCCACTGTTATGCACTTCCGTATCCACGTACACTTCCGCTTTTTTCCCGCTTATATTGTCAAAATGCACAAAAACTCCGCCTCCGGCCACCTTATCGGCCTCCAAGGCATCTGTAATAGCTACACTTGATTTTCCTATCATCCACACATCCCGGTAAATTCCTCCATGATAAGCGAAATCCAAGGTATATTGACGTTTTCCCGGAGGAAAATTCTTATCATCACTATTATCCGTCATCACTGCCAGCAAGCAACTGTCTCCGGGCTGTACCCCCTGTTCCGTCAGTTGCACAGTGAAAGGAAGGTATCCTCCCAAGTGCTCTTGCACCCTCTTGCCATTTAAATAAATCACCTGTTTTCCCATAGCTCCCTCAAAATGAAGCGACACCTCTTTTCCTTTCATATCTTGAGGAATCACAAAATGTTTCCGGTACCATGCCACACCCTGATAGTTACGGCAACCGCTTGCCTCGGCAGGCATCAGTTCCACAGTATGCGGAGCAGACACTACTTGCCAAGATGTATCATCAAACGTACGGCTTCCGCGCCTTTTATGTCTCCACGATGAAAGCGCCATCCGGGATTGAAATTATATACTATTCTTCCGCTACCGGATAAAGGGATGAATCCGGCTACAGAGGTCTCCATTTGAGCTTGTGCCAACACAGGCAACAGGCACACAAGTAAAATAAACAGTTTCTTCATAATTATTACACTATCTGGGAAAAGAGACGGACCGGCTGTCCGTTTGTACCCGTTCCCTTTGAAAAAAGGTCTTGTTGTTTTTGAAAAAGATCCAGACATTTAAAAAAAAGGTCCTGATGTTTGGCGTCAAAGACAAGGTTCTTTTAAAAAAACGTCAAGGTCTTTTTATACAAAGAACAGGTCTTTGGAAGGGAATGACAAGGTCTTTTCACAAGGCCTTCCAAGGCTCAAGGCTCAAAGGCTCACCTAAGCGGTATTTAAGCCCAAAACAAGCTTCAAGAAACCCATACATATACTGATTTTCAATTTATTACAATAAAAAGACGAAAACAAGACTATATTCTGAAAAATAAATGAATAATATAATGACACCCAGGCACACACGGATACATCCGACATTTACCGGAAAGCAAAATGTATAAATAAAAGAAATTTCTATTGACATCATCACTTGGTCATTCCGGGCATCGTGAAAAATCCGGAAGCACCCCATATCCATTGATCCGGCCTATTATGAATCAAACCCGGCAAAAAAACAAGCCTGGTCAAACCAAACACAAATTCCATAAAACGACAGACAAAGTCAAGACAATCCTGAACTTCCCAAAGACCAAAGAATAATATTCAATCCGCACGTCTTGTTTTAGTAAACAATCTGTAAAACAAACGTTTACACATCTACCAAGGTTTAAAATACCGCATAAGTGAGCCTTGAGCCTTGTGAGCCCTGGAAACGCATCGGACCGACTCTTTTTCTTTGCAGAAATACACCCGATTTATACGATAAACCCATACCTTTTTTATACCTTTGCCCCCCAAAAGAAAACAACAAACATGGAACTATTCAATAAAATGATTGCCGCAGCCCTGAAGGTTTCCGTACATCAAGTAGACAATACATTATCTCTACTGGGCGGGGGAGCTACCATCCCTTTCATAAGCCGATACCGGAAAGAGGCAACCGGAGGGCTGGACGAAGTACAAATAGGCGAAATTAAAGACAGAAATGACAAGTTGTGTGAACTGGCCAAACGAAAAGAAACCATTCTTTCTACCATAGAAGAACAAGGCAAACTAACAGAAGAATTGCGCAAACGCATTGAACAAAGTTGGGATGCCACCGAAGTGGAAGACATATATCTGCCCTATAAGCCGAAACGTAAGACCCGCGCCGAAGCGGCACGGCAAAAAGGACTGGAACCGCTTGCCACCTTACTGTTATTGCAACGCGAAAACCATCTGGACAGCCGTCTCCCCGCTTTTGTGAAAGGAGATGTGAAAGACGAAGAGGATGCACTGAAAGGCGCGCGCGACATCATAGCCGAACAAGTGAGCGAGGACGAGCGTGCCCGCAACCAACTGCGCAACCAATTTTCCCGACAAGCCGTCATCACCTCCAAAGTGGTGAAAGGCAAAGAGGAAGAAGCCGCCAAATACCGCGATTATTTCGATTTCAGCGAACCTTTGAAACGCTGTTCCTCCCACCGTCTGCTGGCTATCCGCCGGGGAGAGTCGGAAGGCCTGTTGAAAGTAAGTATAAGCCCCGATGACGAAGAGTGCGCCGGACGGCTGGAACAAATGTATGTCCGTGGCAACAATGAATGCAGCCGCCAGGTAGGCGAGGCAGTACGTGATGCGTACAAGCGGCTTCTGAAGCCTTCCATCGAAACCGAATTTTCAGCCTTGAGCAAGGAGAAAGCCGACGAGGAGGCAATCCGCGTCTTCGCCGGAAACCTGAGACAGCTTCTGCTGGCTCCCCCTTTAGGACAGAAACGGGTCATGGGAGTTGATCCCGGCTACCGTACCGGATGTAAAATAGTCTGTCTGGATGCCCAAGGCTCTTTGCTGCACAATGAAACCATTTATCCGCATCCGCCCAAGAGTGAATACTCACAGGCAGCCCGCAGCATCGTGAAATTGGTAGAACAATATCAGATAGAGGCAATCGCCATAGGTAATGGCACCGCCAGCCGTGAGACAGAACAATTCATCACTTCACAACGCTATGACCGTGAATTGCAAGTATTTGTAGTAAGCGAGGACGGAGCATCCATTTACTCGGCCTCGAAAACCGCCCGAGACGAGTTCCCTGAATACGACGTGACCGTGCGTGGAGCCGTATCCATAGGCCGCCGATTGATGGATCCGCTGGCCGAACTGGTGAAAATAGACGCCAAATCTATCGGAGTGGGACAATACCAGCATGATGTGGACCAGACTTTATTGAAGAAATCATTGGACCAGACGGTGGAAAGTTGTGTGAACCTGGTAGGTGTGAACCTCAATACCGCCAGCCGTCATCTGCTGACTTATATATCGGGGCTAGGTCCTGCCTTGGCTCAAAACATTGTGGATTACCGCACCGAGAACGGGCCCTTCAGTTCACGCAAGGAGTTATTGAAAGTACCCCGGATGGGAGCGAAAGCGTTTGAACAATGCGCAGGGTTCCTGCGTATCCCACAAGCGAAGAATCCGCTGGACAACTCGGCCGTGCATCCCGAAAGCTATCCCATAGTGGAGCAGATAGCCAAAGACCTGAGCTGCACCGTGGACGAACTGATAAAGAGCAAAGAACTACGCAGCCGGATTGATATCAAGAAGTATGTCACCCCTACAGTGGGGCTTCCCACCCTGACAGACATCATACAGGAATTGGACAAGCCGGGACGCGACCCACGGCAACAAATCCAAGTTTTTGAATTTGACAAGAATGTAAAGACCATAGAGGATTTGACTGAAGGAATGGAACTGCCCGGCATTGTGAACAATATTACCAACTTCGGTTGCTTTGTAGATATAGGAATCAAAGAGAAGGGTCTGGTGCACGTATCACAACTGGCCGACAAATTTGTGAGCGACCCCACCACCGTAGTCAGCATCCATCAGCATGTACGGGTGAAAGTGATGAGCATAGACCTAGAGCGCAAGCGCATCCAGCTCACTATGAAAGGATTGAATCAATAATTGCAACAAGGTAAAAAAGAATATGGAAGAAGATATAGAAACCTGCGGCTGGTTCGTTTTTTATAAGGATCAGCTGCTGATAGAGAAAAAGAACGGAATGTACACCATACCTTTCGGAACAGAGCCTCCCATGCCTGTTCCGGTGGGAAGCACTATCCACACCATCGGAGAGATAGAGGGACACACTGCCAAAACTTTCTCCGTACACGCCCCGGTGCCCGGCTGCGAAAATGACCGCCACCTGATGATGGATCTCCGGAGTTCATACGACGTATTGCCTTGGGAAGAGTACAATGTGGGTGGCAAAGCCTTCCAGATACTGAATTGGGACAAGAACAGCCGCTATTGCCCCATGTGCGGCGTGCCTACCGTACAGATTTCTCCAATTGCTAAAAAATGCCCCCAATGTCGTCAGGAAATTTATCCGCGCATCTCTCCTGCCATCATTGTATTGATACGCCGGGGAGACAGCATACTGCTGGTCCACGCCCGCAACTTCCGGGGAACTTTCAACGGTTTGGTAGCCGGCTTTCTTGAACCGGGCGAGACTTTGGAGGAGTGTGTGTACCGCGAGGTACTGGAAGAAACAGGACTCCATATCAAAAACCTGAAATATTTCGGCAGCCAGCCGTGGCCTTATCCCAGCGGAATCATGATAGGCTTCACCGCCGATTATGAAAGCGGAAACATCAAATTACAACAAGAAGAACTGAATGCCGGCGCTTTCTATACCAAAGACAATTTGCCGGAGATACCCAAAAAGCTGAGTCTGGCAAGAAAATTGATTGATGCGTGGCTGGAGGAAAAGAATCATTTATAGAACGAGATGAGTCATGTTCCATCCATAAATACCTATTTATCGCTTGCAGAACTTAAAAATGTACTATCTTTGCAATATGGAATGGTTAAATAGCTTATTTTTTGAACACACGCCTTTACAGGCGGTTGTAATCCTCTCGATTATCATTGCTGTGGGGCTCGGTTTAGGTAAGATCCACCTGTTTGGCATTTCATTGGGAGTTACCTTCGTCTTTTTTGCCGGTATTCTGGCCGGACACTTGGGATTCTCAATCGACTCGAATATGCTGAATTACGCCGAGAGTTTCGGTCTTGTGCTTTTTGTATACGAACTAGGATTGCAGGTAGGTCCCGGCTTTTTCAGTTCATTCCGTAAAGGCGGTGTACAGCTCAATATGCTGGGCATGGGCGTTATTCTGACAGGTACGGTCATGACGGTGCTTTTCAGCAAACTGGGAGACATACCGATGAGCGATATGGTAGGCATCCTTTGTGGAGCCACCACCAATACTCCCGCTTTGGGGGCCGCCCAACAGACTTTAAAACAAATGGGGGAACCCGCCAGTGGCGCAGCGTTAAGTTGCGCCGTAACCTATCCGCTGGGAGTGGTAGGTGTTATTCTGGCCATGTTGCTGGTACGCAAATTATTTGTTCGTCCCTCAGATATCGACATTCACGAACACGAGGACACCAATCAGACATTCATTGCCACCTTCAAAGTGCACAATCCCGCCATTTTCAATAAAAGCATAAAAGAAGTAGCTTTATTAAGCTATCCTAAATTTGTTATCTCCCGTTTATGGCGGGAAGGCACGGTAAGTATCCCCACTTCAGAAAAAATCCTGAAAGAGAATGACCGTCTGCTGGTTATCACCACCGAAAAGGACGCTCCCTCGCTCACGATTCTTTTCGGCGAACAGGAAAGCCAGGATTGGAATAAAGAAGACATCGACTGGAATGCCATAGACAGCCAATTGATTTCCAAACATATCGTTATCAGCCGCCCCGAAATAAACGGGAAAAAACTAGGCTCTTTACGTCTGCGCAACAGCTATGGCATCAACATCAGCCGTGTGATGCGCAGCGGGGTACAACTACTTGCCACACCGGGGCTGATCCTCCAACTGGGCGACCGGCTGACCGTGGTGGGAGAAGCCAAAGCCATAGAGAATGTGGAAAAAGTATTAGGCAATGCGGTTAAAACGCTGAAGGATCCTAATCTTGCCGCCATTTTTATAGGTATTGTACTGGGATTGATACTAGGCTCCATCCCTATCGCCATCCCCGGCATCAGCACTCCCGTTAAATTAGGCCTGGCAGGCGGACCTATCGTAGTAGGAATTCTTATCGGATGCTTTGGTCCCCGTTTCCACCTCATCACTTATACCACCCGGAGTGCCAACCTGATGCTGCGCGGTATCGGGTTATCTCTCTATCTGGCTTGCCTGGGACTAGATGCAGGTGCACATTTCTTCGAGACAGTGATGCGCCCCGAAGGAGCCATCTGGATAGCTATAGGCTTCGCCATCACCTTTATCCCGGTAGTCATCATGGCATTAGTGGCCCTCCGCATGACCCGCCTCGACTTCGGAAGCACCTGTGGTATGCTGTGTGGAAGCATGGCAAACCCTATGGCATTGAACTATGCCAATGACACGTTACCCGGTGATAATCCGGCGGTGAGTTATGCCACCGTATATCCGCTGTCCATGTTCAGCCGGGTCATTATAGCCCAATTAATACTCATGTTTTTTATATAATTTCCAGCCATGAACGCTTATAATTCAATCACCCCGGAAACCATACAGAAAGATATGCGATACCTGCAACTGCTGTCGCATAGTTTCCCCACTATAGCCGATGCCAGTACGGAAATAATCAACCTGGAAGCTATTCTGAATCTGCCTAAAGGTACAGAACATTTCCTTGCCGACCTGCACGGAGAGTACGAGGCATTCCAGCATGTATTGCGGAATGCTTCCGGGGCCATCAAAAGAAAAGTAAATGAAATATTCGGGAATACCCTGCGCGAGAACGAAAAAAAGAACTATGTACGCTGATTTATTATCCGGAACAAAAACTGGATCTGGTAAAAGCAGTGGAAACGGACCTGGACGACTGGTATGTCATCACGTTGAACCAGTTGGTACGTGTATGCCAGAATGTATCCTCCAAATACACCCGTTCCAAAGTGCGGAAATCACTTCCCAAAGAATTCTCGTATATCATTCAGGAATTGTTGCACGAAAACTCAATGGTTCCCAACAAACAGGCGTATATTAACGTCATCATCAGCACCATCATTTCTACCCGCCGCGCCGATGACTTTATCATTGCTTTATGCAACCTCATCCAACGGCTCACCATAGACACACTGCATGTGCTGGGTGATATATTCGACCGTGGTCCCGCCCCCCACCGCATTATGGACATATTATGCGATTATCATAATTTCGATGTACAATGGGGAAACCATGACATTTTATGGATGGGAGCCGCAGCCGGCAACGACTGCTGTATGGCAAACGTGCTACGCCTGGCCATGCGTTATGGCAACCTTGCCGCCTTGGAGGATGGATATGGCATCAACCTTCTGCCCTTGGCCACCTTTGCCATGGAAACATACGCAGACGATCCCTGCACCCTATTCGGACCGAAAGTAGAGAAAGAAGACTGTACTTACAATGACCAAGACACTGCGCATGATAGGCCAGATGCACAAAGCAATCAGTGTTATCCAGTTCAAGCTGGAAGCAGAGATTATCAGGCGCCGCCCCGATTTCGAGATGGACGACCGTATGCTGCTACACCGTATAGATTTTGAGCGTAAGACTATCACAATGCCCAATGGAAAAGAATATGAACTGAAAGACAGCTTCTTCCTACGGTAAATCCTGCCGATCCTTATAAGCTGACAGACGAAGAACGGGAGATTATGAACAAACTCCATCGTTCGTTTGTCAGCAGTGAGAAATTGAAAAAACATATCCGCTGCCTGTTCCGTTACGGATGTATGTACACGGTGAGCAACTCAAATCTGCTGTTCCACGCCTCCATACCCCTGAATGCCGACGGTACGCTGAAAGATGTGTCCATAGCCGGAAAAATGTACAAAGGAAAAGCCTTGCTGGAAAAGGTAGGGCACTTGATCCGTACCGCCTTCTTCGCTGAGGAAGACAACGAGGACAGACCCTTTGCCGTAGACTATGTATGGTACTTGTGGTGTGGCAAAGACTCCCCTGCTTTCGACAAAGACAAAATGGCTACTTTTGAACGTTACTTTTTAAAAGAGAAAGAGTTACACAAGGAAGTAAAAGGTCACTATTACAGCCTGCGCAATGAAGAAAAAGTATGTGATATGCTGCTGGACGAGTTCGGAGTGATAGGAACACACCGCCATATCATCAACGGACATGTACCCGTAAAAACCATCCAAGGTGAGAATCCGATAAAAGCAAACGGCAAGATGATGGTCATAGACGGAGGATTCTCTAAAGCATATCATTCGGAAACCGGAATTGCCGGATATACACTGGTATACCATTCGCGCGGATTCCAACTGGTACAGCACGAACCGTTCACCTCAATGCAAAAAGCCATTGAAGAAGGGCAGGATATCAAATCGAGCACCCAGATAGTAGAAATGAGCACCCAACGCATGATGGTAAAGGACACTGACAAAGGACGGGAACTGGTGACACAGATTAACGATTTAAAGAAATTGCTGGTGGCTTACCGGACAGGACTTATCAAGGAGAAATCTATATAAAAGATTATCCGCAATCATACCACCGGATAATAAAGAAGGTTTATTGCCCTATGATTGCGGATACAAAAATTAAAGCCCGTATCAGACTCACGTCTACCGGGCTTTTGGATTACCGAACAAAAATATCGTTATACAATCTTGTTCATCGCCGAATCGGGAAAAACCACCGTCGGCTTGAACGATTTAGCTTCCTCAAAATCCATCATGGCGTATGACATGATAATTACAATGTCACCCACCTGTACCTTCCTGGCAGCAGCCCCATTCAGACAAATACATCCCGAACCGCGCTCACCCTTAATAATATAAGTTTCAAACCTCTCGCCGTTATTATTATCCACAATGTGCACTTTCTCACCGGCAATCATGTTGGCGGCATCCATCAAGTCCTCGTCAATCGTAATACTACCCATGTAGTTCAAATTGGCTTCCGTTACACGGACACAATGCAGTTTCGATTTTAATACCTCAATCATCATAATTCTAATGGTTAACGATCACTATCCCTTATATTTTATATTATCTATCAAACGTACCTCTCCGCAAAATACCGTAATGCAACCTACTGCATAATCCGTATCTTCCCAATCCGTTATTTTCTGAAGCGTAGTGCCATCTACTATTTCAAAATATTCCAAACGCAAACCCGGAGCGGCAGCAATCGCATCCTCTACAAACTTCTGAGTCTCAGCGACCGGATGAGATTTTGCAAAAGTACAACTTTTAAATAAAGTTTGCGAAATATTCAGCGCATACTCTCTTTCCACCGCAGAAAGCCGTGCATTGCGGCTGCTCAATGCCAGCCCGTCTTCCTCACGCACAATAGGACAACCTACAATTTCCAGTCCGTTGAACCCTATCTGTTTCACCATTTCACGAATAATAGCCAATTGCTGGAAGTCTTTCTCGCCGAAATAAGCACGGGTAGGGTTTACAATCATAAACAGCTTGCTCACTATCTGGCATACTCCATTAAAATGTCCTGGACGGAAACGGCCTTCCATCACTGTGTCCAGCGGCGCATAACTGAACTGCCGGGTATCAGGCTCAGGATAAATCTCTTCTACAGACGGAGCAAAAACAAAAGCCGCTCCTACTTTTTCCAACAATTCACAATCGGCATCCAATGTACGCGGATATTTTGCCAAGTCATTTTTGTCGTTAAACTGGGTAGGATTTACAAAATCACTTACCACCACTACATCATTTTCTGCAACAGCACGTTTCACCAACGAAGCGTGTCCGGCATGGAGTGCACCCATTGTAGGCACCAGACCTATTGTCTTTCCCTCACTGCGCAGGGCATCCAGCTCTGACTGAAGCTCTTTGATTGTTTGAACTAACTTCATCTTTTTATCTCTTTTGTTTGAGTAGTTTCATTTAAAACGGCTGCAAAGTAAACCATTATTTGGGAGATAACGAAGAAAAAAAGAATTTTAATTAATGATGAGTGGTTAGTAATAAGTGGTTAATACCTTGCAGATATGACGCAATAAGCCCTCTTCAGCTACCGGCCAGCCACTTGTTCTTTCCCATTTTTCACCTAATTCCGCAAGGCATTGACCATTAACCGCCAATCACTAACCACTAATTACCAGCCACTTAACATATCATAAGGAATTATTATTCCTCGTTTCTTGCCACTCTCATCTATTTTTTTATATCTTTGCAAAATGATTATGAGCAACAAAAAGTTAAGATGAAGGCAAATAAAGTTTTATTTATTACACAAGAGATTACCCCTTACGTTCCCGAATCCGAAATGGCAAACATGGGAAGATTTCTTCCTCAGGCTATTCAGGAAAAAGGCAGAGAAATCAGAACTTTTATGCCAAAATGGGGCAATGTCAATGAGCGCAGAAACCAATTACACGAAGTCATCCGCCTGTCCGGCATGAATTTAATCATAGACGATACGGACCACCCGCTGATTATCAAGGTAGCATCTATCCAAGCTGCACGTATGCAGGTTTACTTCATTGACAATGACGACTATTTCCAGCACCGCCAAATGGTAGCTGACGAAAATGGTGTAGAATACAAAGACAATGACGAACGTGCTATTTTTTATGCACGCGGCGTATTGGAAACGGTAAAGAAATTACGCTGGTGTCCGGACATTATCCATTGTCAAGGATGGATGAGTGCATTTGTGCCCCTTTATATTAAGAAGGCTTATCAAGATGAGCCGTCATTCAGAGACTCAAAAGTAGTATTTTCGGTGTTTGAGGATGAATTCAAATCGAACTGCGAAGGTAATCTGACTGAAAAACTCATGCTGAAAGGCATTGAAAAGAATGATGTGGAAAGCATCGTCAAATCTCCGGCAAATTACGAGGAACTGTGCAAACTGGCCATTGCCTACTCTGATGGTGTGATACAAAACAGCGAGAAAGTGAATGAGAATGTCATGAAGTTCGCCCGTGAATCGGGTGTGCCTGTGCTCGACTATCAGCCTGCCGATACCTATGTAGATGCTTTCAATGAGTTCTATGACAAAGTATGGGAGTTTGAAAAGAAATAACTCACTAAGAATAATAAAGATGAAAATCAAATACTTATGCGCATTGTTGTTGGCAGCACTGATTTATAGTTGCGATGATTCAACAACCGGCATCGGGACCGATCTTATCCCCGGTGGAGATAAGATTCCGGCAAATACAGACAGTTATGAGTTTACCACCAAATCTCTGTTGGCCGACTCCGTTTATGCACGTACCAGTACTGCATATTTAGGACGATATACCGATGAGCAATTTGGAGAATTTACTGCCGATTTTATAGCACAGTTCACCTGTATGGACAACTTCAAATTTGAAGAAGAGCTGACCAAAGTCATCGGAGTAAATATAAGTCTGCAATACGGGTCTTTCTTTGGCGACTCACTGAATGCCATGCGCTTACAGGTTGACACATTGGACAAGGTTATTCCTGAAAAAGAACTAAGCACTTTTTATACCAGTGTGGATCCTAAAGATTATTACAACGAAAAAGGAAAGCCTATCGCTGTAAAAGCCTATTCGGCAGTAGGTCCGTCTACAAGCAAAGATGAAACTACAACCACAAGCAGCGGTGTCAAGCAAAGAACAATTATACAGACTATCAAATTGCCCAATTCATTAGGCGATCACATCTTCAACAAATACAAGGAGAACAAAGAGTATTTCAAGACTCCTGAAAGTTTTATCAAGAATGTATTAAAGGGAGTTTACATTCGCTGTACTCATGGCGACGGAACCATTTTATACATTGACAGTTTAAGCCTGAATCTTAATTTTGAAGCCCTGATAGAAAGTTCTTCCGGCAAGCGGGATTCGTTGGTTTACAAGTCCTATTTCTTTGGAGCAACCAAGGAAGTGATACAAGCCAACCACTTCAGTAACGGTAGCAGATTGGAAGAGTTAGCCCAAGATCCGGACCATACTTACCTCAAAAGTCCGGCAGGTATTTTTACAGAAGCGACTTTCCCCATTGCAGAGATTTACAATGAACATAAAAGAGATACGCTAAATGGTGTAAATGTATCGTTCACACGCTACAACGAGAAAGAGTCCAAATACAAAATGGGCATCCCCCAATATGTATTGATGGTCAGAAAGAAAGATATGTTCTCGTTCTTTGAAGAAAACAAGATTATCGATAACAAGACTTCTTTCTTAAGTTCATATAGCAGCAGTAACAATACATACACCTTTACCAACATCGCTCCCTTAATCACTTACTGCATTGAGGAACGGAAAAAAGGCATAACAGCAGCAGGTGGAGATCCTGAAAAGGAAGAAGACGGAAAAAAATGGGACGCTAAAAATCCGGACTGGAACAGAGTTGTCATCATACCTGTCAAAGCAGTATCCAATTCAAACAATGAAATAGTTGAAATATCCAACAACTTAGGTATGGAAAGCGCTATGTTAAAAGGTGGAACGAATCCTGAGAATAAGCTGAAAATGCAAATCTTCTACACTACATTTTAAGACTTTTTTATTTAACCAAATAAAGAACAGGCGGCAACTACAGCAATATAGTTTCCGCCTGTTTAATTTACTCCACCGTAATCATACCACACCGGATGATAAATGGAAATTCATGGAACGCAAATATCCCATCAACACTTCACACCATGATTGAGAATGACCATAAAAACAGACTATATAAAATAAGCCGGCAAAATCCTTTTCACGGATCCTGCCGGCTTATTTATGTTTATGGGAATCCTCTATCCCCTAGAAAGGCAAATCATCCTTCTCGTCTGTCGCGGCAAAATCTACCGGTGCAGCGGGAGCAGCATTCATGGGAGGAAACGGAGCATCCGGTGCAACAGGTCCCTGGGCACCCACACGCTCTACTTTCCACGCACGGATACTGTTGAACCAACGCCCATTCCACTCGCGGGCATCCACATCAAAAAACACATTCAACTCTTCACCTGCCTGAATATTAAATTGCGCTATCTTATCTGCTCCAAATACGTCAAAACACATTTTTTTAGGATATTGATCATGCGTTTCAATTACGTATTCTTGTACTTTCCATTCATTTCCTGTCTTTGAAACTCCTCCTCTCGGTTCGAGGACTGCTATTACTTTTCCTGCTAATTCCATATTACGTTATTTAAATTCGCCACGAAAGTACACTTTTCCTTGCGAGTAAACTAATTTTTTCGCCATTTTTTGCGCTTGAACCATAATCTTTTCGTAACTTTGGCAGTTAAATGAATGTAGAGATATAGAATATAAATATAATAATATAAAACTATGAAGTTCATCGTTTCAAGTACTGGATTATTCAGTCATTTACAAGCTATTAGCCGAGTTATCAACTCTAAAAATTCGTTACCTATTCTTGATTGTTTTTTGATGGAACTAACTGACGGAACGCTGTCTCTCACTGCTTCTGACAGCGAAACGACCCTGTCCACTTCACTGGAAGTAAATGAAAGTGACGGTGACGGACGCTTTGCCGTTTCTTCAAAAACCATACTCGAAGCCCTGAAAGAAATACCCGAACAACCACTTACTTTCCTGGTAAATACTGAAAACCTGGAAATCACCGTACAATATCAGAATGGTAAATACAGCCTGATGGGACAAAATGCCGACGAATATCCACAAGCTCCCGCATTAGGCGCAAATGCGGTACACGTAACGATGGGCGCTCCGGTGATGCTGGCTGGTATCAACCGTTCTTTATTCGCTACTGCCGATGATGAGTTACGTCCGGTAATGAATGGTATTTATTTTGATATCACTACCGAAGACATCACTTTCGTAGCCTCAGACGGGCACAAATTAGTACGCAATAAAACATTTGTGGCACATGGCGATGAAAAAGCCGCTTTCATTCTGCCCAAGAAGCCGGCAACCCTGTTGAAGAACCTGTTACCGAAAGAACAAGGAGATGTGCAAATTGATTTTGACGACCGTAACGCTACGTTTACATTAGAAAACTACAGTATGATATGCCGTCTTATCGAAGGACGCTATCCAAACTATAACTCAGTAATTCCACAGGATAATCCTCACAAGGCCACCATTGACCGCATGACGCTGATCAGTGCGCTCCGCCGTGTATCTGTATTCTCATCGCAAGCAAGCAGTTTGATAAAACTCCGCCTCAGTGAAAATCAGATCCAGATCTCCGCACAAGACATTGATTTCTCCACCTCAGCAGAAGAAACACTGACTTGCCAATATACAGGAAGTCCCATGAGCATCGGCTTTAAATCAACATTCCTGATTGATATTTTAAACAATATCTCAGCACAGGAAATACTTTTCGAACTGGCTGATCCTTCACGTGCGGGCGTTATTGTCCCTGTAGAGCAGGAAGAGAACGAAGACCTGCTGATGCTGCTGATGCCTATGATGCTGAACGACTAAAAACGACACGCCACCATGTGGTGGAAAAACAATATATAATACAAGCTGAAAATGAAATTGAACTTGAAGAATCCTATTGTTTTTTTCGATTTGGAAACAACGGGAACAAATATAAACACAGACAGAATAGTGGAAATATGCTATCTGAAGGTGTATCCAAACGGCAACGAAGAAACGAAGACCATGCGTATCAATCCGGAAATGCACATTCCCGAACAATCCTCTGCTATCCACGGTATTTATGACGCAGATGTGGCAGACTGCCCTACCTTCAAGGAAGTGGCAAAAGAGATAGCCCGGGACATTGAGGGATGTGACCTGGCCGGTTTCAATTCCAATCGTTTCGACATTCCGGTTTTGGCTGAGGAGTTCCTGCGCGCAGGAGTAGACATTGACATGATGAAACGAAAATTCATTGACGTGCAGGTAATTTATCACAAACTGGAACAGCGTACCCTGTCTGCCGCCTATAAATTCTATTGCGGCAAGAATCTGGAAGATGCCCATACAGCCGAAGCCGACACACGCGCCACATACGAAGTACTGAAATCCCAATTGGACCGCTATCCGGAAGAACTGCAAAATGATATGGCATTTCTAGCCGAATACTCAAGTTTCAACAAGAATGTAGATTTCGCCGGACGCATTGTTTATGATGACAAAGGCGTGGAAGTATTTAATTTTGGGAAATACAAAGGAATGTCTGTCAGCGAAGTGTTACAAAAAGATCCGGGCTACTACAGCTGGATACTGAACGGTGATTTTACGCTGAACACGAAAAACGTACTGACAAAAATCAGACTACGTGAATCGGGAATGATGAAATGAGTATGAAAGGAAAAAAAATCGTACTAGGTATAACCGGAAGTATAGCCGCCTATAAAGCGGCTATACTCATTCGCGGACTTATTAAGAAGGGAGCGGAAGTACAAGTTGTGATTACCCCCGCAGGCAAAGAATTCATCACACCTATCACTTTATCTGCATTAACAAGTAAACCTGTTATCAGCGAGTTTTTTGCTCAACGTGACGGAACATGGAACAGTCACGTTGATTTGGGACTATGGGCGGATGCCATGATTATCGCTCCGGCTACCGCATCCACTATTGGTAAAATGGCCAACGGAATAGCGGACAATATGCTGATCACGACTTATCTGTCAATGAAAGCTCCCGTATTCGTAGCTCCGGCAATGGATCTGGATATGTTCGCACACCCTTCCACCCGGAAGAATCTGGACACGCTCCGTTCTTACGGAAATCACATTATAGAACCGGCAGAAGGGGAGCTAGCAAGCCATCTGGTAGGAAAAGGCAGAATGGAAGAACCGGAAAAAATAGTGGAAATACTGGAAGCTTTCTTTGCCAAACAACAAGACATGGCCGGAAAGAAAGTAGTCATTACCGCCGGTCCAACTTACGAAAAAATAGATCCGGTACGCTTTATCGGCAATTATTCTTCAGGAAAAATGGGATTCGCACTTGCCGAAGAATGCGCTTCACGTGGAGCGGAAGTATCACTAATCAGCGGACCGGTAACGATTCAGGCCCATCACCCTAACATCCGCCGCATAGATGTGGAAAGTGCTGGAGAAATGTACGAAGCCGCCATCCGCGAGTTTCCTACAGCTTCGGCTGGCATCCTGTGTGCGGCAGTGGCCGACTTTACCCCGGAAACTGTATCCGGTCATAAAATCAAAAGAGAGAAAGATAATCTAATACTGCAACTGAAACCCACACAAGACATTGCCGCCGCACTGGGAAGCCAGAAAAAGGACGGACAAATATTAGTGGGATTTGCTTTGGAAACAAATGATGAAACAAAAAATGCACAAGAAAAACTGGAACGTAAGAACCTTGATTTCATTGTACTGAACTCATTGAACGACCAAGGAGCAGGGTTTCGTTGTGATACCAACAAAATAACGATTATAGACCGTCAAGGAGTAACTCCTTATCCGCTGAAAAGCAAACAGGAAGTAGCAAGAGATATTATTGACAGACTGGTAAATAATAAATAATTTCTTAATTTGCCACGTTGTCAATGTGCTAATTACCATGCGGAATACAGCGCAACAAATTAGCAAATTGACAAACCAGCAAATTATTAAAAAGGAGCAAGAATATGCTGCAATCTATCTATATACAGAATTATGCATTGATTGATACATTGGATATCAGTTTCACCCCCGGTTTCTCTGTCATCACCGGAGAGACCGGCGCCGGTAAATCGATTATTCTAGGCGCTATCGGCTTGTTACTGGGACAGCGGGCCGATATCAAAGCTATCAAGAAAGGCGCCAATAAATGTATTGTAGAAGCACGTTTCAACATCTCCGCCTATCAGATGGAGCCTTTCTTTACCCAAAGAGATTTGGAATATGATCCGAATGAATGTATTATCCGCCGCGAGTTATATGCATCGGGCAAAAGCCGCGCATTCATAAACGACACGCCGGCCTCATTGGCGCAGATGAAGGAACTGGGCGAGAAACTGATAGATGTACATAGCCAGCATCAAAACCTGTTGCTCAACAGTGAGGGATTCCAATTGAATGTATTGGATATCCTGGCACAAAATGACAACGAACTTTCAGCATACAAAAATATTTATACCGAGTACAAGAACGTATGCAAACAGCTGGCCGATTTCATAACACAAGCCGAGCAAAGCCGGAAGGATGAAGATTACATCCGGTTCCAACTGGAACAGCTGGATGATGCAAACCTTCAGGAAGGAGAACAAACCGAACTGGAACAGGAAGCCGAAACTTTGAGTCATGCCGAAGAAATAAAAGCGGGCTTGTACAAAGTGGACCAAATAATGTCTTCGGAAGATGCCAGCCTGTTGTCCGCTACCAAAGAATGTATGCAAACCCTGCATAACATAGCGAGAGTGTACACACGTGCCCAGGAATGGATAGGGCGTTTAGACAGTTGTTACATAGAGCTGAAAGATCTGTCGCATGAAATAGCAGGCGCACAGGAGGAAGTGGAGTTCAACCCCACCCGTCTGGATTATGTAAATGAACGCCTGAACTTAATCTACTCTCTGCAACAGAAACATCACGTACAAACAATAGAGGAATTGATAGCTGTGCAAACCGACTACCATGAGAAGCTGAACGCCATCACTTCTTTTGACGACCGTATAGCAGAACTTACCGCCCAAAAAGAAACGCTATATGACAAAGTGATAAAGCAAGCCGCTGTGCTGACAAAGCTTCGTTCCCAATCGGGTAAGAACATTGAGAAACAGATGCAAAGCCTGCTGGTTCCTCTCGGTATGCCCAATGTGCGCTTTGTGGTGGAACTGAATCCGCGCAAGGAACCGGACAGTAAAGGGATGGACAGTGTGACATTCCTGTTTTCGGCCAACAAGAATGGAACATTACAAAATGTAGCTTCCGTAGCATCGGGCGGTGAGATTGCCCGTGTCATGCTTTCGCTGAAAGCCATGATAGCCGGAGCTGTGAAACTGCCTACTATCATCTTTGATGAAATAGACACTGGAGTTTCCGGTTCCATCGCCGAGAAAATGGCACTCATCATGCAGGAAATGGGAAAACAAAACCGTCAGGTCATCAGTATCACCCATCTGCCCCAAATTGCAGCACGCGGCATCACTCATTATAAAGTATATAAGGAAGATACGGAAACAGGCACCAACAGCTACATCCGCCGCTTGACTGATGAAGAAAGAGTAAAAGAAATAGCCAATATGCTAAGTGGAGCTACCTTGACAGAGGCAGCCCTGAACAATGCAAAGGCGCTGATAAGTGGCTAGTGCCAAGTGATTTATGGACTGTCATATTGCAGACATTAATCACTTACCACTAACCACCTGTCACTAACCATTAACCACTAATTAGACATGTTAGAAAAGAATGAAATGATTTTCGGTGTACGCGCTGTTATTGAAGCCATACAAGCCGGAAGAGAGATAGATAAAGTATTGGTGAAGAAAGATATACAGAGCGAACTGTCCAAAGAACTGTTTGCCTGTTTGAAAAATACCCTCATCCCTGTTCAGCGTGTACCCGTGGAGCGTATTAACCGTATCACCCGGAAAAACCATCAGGGAGTTGTAGCATTCATCTCCTCTGTCACCTACCAGAAAACAGAAAATCTGGTACCTTTCTTGTTTGAAGAAGGAAAAACACCCTTATTCGTCATGCTGGATGGAATTACCGATGTACGTAACTTCGGAGCCATTGCCCGTACCTGCGAATGTGCCGGTGCAGATGCCATTATTATTCCCTCGAAAAACAGTGTCAGTGTCAATGCTGACGCAATGAAAACATCCGCAGGAGCTCTGCACACTCTTCCCGTATGTCGCGAACAAAGTTTGACTAATACCATCAAGTATCTGAAAGACTGCGGATTCAAGATTGTAGCAGCTACGGAAAAAGGGGATTATGATTACACCAAAGCAAACTATAAAGACCCTGTATGTATCATTATGGGAGCCGAGGACACAGGTGTTCCCTACGAGCACCTTTCTCTGTGCGATGAATGGATCAAAATACCGTTAATGGGTAAAATAGAATCACTGAACGTATCGGTTGCCGCAGGTATTCTGATTTATGAAGCTGTAAAACAACGCGGCTTCACAGAAGACAAGACGGCATCCGCTTTATAAAATACCGTATCATCGTTAACAAACAATTAACTATATCATGAAGAAAGTACTTTTGATATTGGCATGCGGCATAGCTACCCAGCTAAGCTATGCACAAGCAACCCCAAAGTGGGCCGACAAAGCTAAAAAAGCCGTTTTTTCCATCGTTACATACGATAAAGATAACAAAATCAAGAATACAGGAAATGGATTCTATATCAATGAAAATGGAACGGCATTATCTGATTACACCCTGTTTGAAGGAGCCGAACGCGCAGTAATCATTAACGCGGACAGTAAAGAATTACCTGTATTGCGTATCTTGGGAGCCAACTCCATGTATGACATCGTAAAATTTAATACTGAAGCCGATAAAAAGACCATAGCATTAAAATCGGCATCACAGCCGGCATCAGTAGGTGAAACAGTCTATCTGCTACCCTACTCGACTCAAAAAGCGGCAACCTGCCAGACAGGGACCGTCACCAAAGTAGACACCATTGGCGACAAGGCATATTATTATACACTGGCAATGACAACCAACGAAAAAACCGTAAGTTGCCCTATTATGAATGCCAATGGAGAAGTATTAGGTTTAATCCAAAAAAACGCATCGGATGAGGCCAAGGAAAGTTATGCCATCGGAGCTACATACGGTGCCTCACTGAGCATCACCGCCCTTTCTTTGAACGACATGTCACTGAATAAAATCGGCATCAAAAAAGGACTGCCCGAAACAGAAGACCAAGCACTGGTGTACCTGTTCATGGCATCTTCACAACAAAATCAGAACGAATATATCACCACATTAAACGATTTTCTGGAACAATATCCCAACAGCGCAGACGGATATATACGCCGTGCCACTACTTATATGGGATTTAGTGATGATGAACACAACGCTTTGGCAGATGCTGACCTGAAGAAAGCACTGGAAGTGACTACCAACAAGAGTGAGACGCAATATAATATCGCTAAATTAATTTATTCGTACATCATCTCTTTAGGTGACAAGAAACCATACGGTGACTGGAGTTACGACAAAGCTCTCTCCATCATTCATGATGCCATGCAAGCCGACAACCAACCCATTTACACACAATTGGAGGGAGATATTCTGTTTGCTATGAAGAAATATCCTGAGGCATACGCCGCTTATGAGAAAGTGAACCAGTCTTCCATAGCCTCTGCCGCTACATTTTACTCGGCAGCCAAAACCAAACAACTGATTGAAGGAACAGATATGAACGAGGTTATTGCCTTGATGGATAGTGCTGTGGCACGTTTCACCAAGCCTTATACATCGGAAGCTGCTCCTTATTTCTATGAACGGGCAGAAATAAAAGCCCAGACAGGTAAATACCGTGAAGCGGTAATAGATTATGATACTTTTTATGATGCTATCGGTGGACGGGTTACAGCCGCCTTTTATCTGCAACGCGAACAGGCGGAAATACAATGTAAGATGTATCAGCAAGCTATCAATGACATTAATAAAGCAGTAGAAATGACTCCTGAGGATGTAGCCATGTGGGTGGAAAAAGGTTCGGTGCATCTACGTGTAGGGCAACATAACGAAGCAATAGAAGCATTGGAAAAGGCTATCTCTTTAGACCCGAAAGCCGCAGCCGCATACCGCATGCTGGGATACTGCCAGATACAATTAAAGAAAAACAAAGAAGCCTGTGCAAACTTTGCCAAAGCAAAAGAACTGGGCGATGAAGTGGTAGACGGACTGATACAGAAGTATTGCAAATAATACCGGAAAGCTCCATCCAAAATCCGCGAATCTTGCTACGTGATTTCTGAAATCTTGTTGCATGATTCGCGGATTTTTGCTACAAGATTTCAGGGAGCATTCCCTGCCATTCATGAAAAAGCAGGAAAGGAAAAAATTCTACTTATCCCACAACTGCTGTATAATCAGTACCCGTTTCGTATCTTCCGTCACCCGGAAACGGTCATCGCTACGCTCTCCTACCAGCCATACAATCTGGCCTGCAGAGCAAACCACATATTGATTTTCTTTCTGGAAAAGAGAAAACTTACGATCTGTCAGATAATCGCTGATCTTCTTTTTCCCTTTCATTCCGAAAGGAATAAATTTATCCCCCTGCCGCCATTTACGCACCGTGAGAGGTAGCACCACCTTGTCTGCATCCAAATAGGCCGTATCCTTATTCTTAGGGATGACAAAGTCTGGCATTATTTCCTGCGTTTCCATTGCAAGCCGGAACGGGGGCACATTTTCCTCCACTTCCTCATCCGCCAGCTTCCTCCTGCGAATAATCAACTCCGTCCTGTCGCGCAGTACCTCCCATCCGGCAGAAACAAACCTTTTTCCCGACTGGGCAGACAAACTGCGGAATACATCTCCTGCCTGGACAGAATTGAAACCTAACGGATGAAGAATCTCAAACAGCAAAGCCGCCGGAGCACTCTCTTCCATCAAACGAGAAATAAGAATATGACCGGACTTTTCCATCACCCTTTCTTTTCCTGCCTCTATCTCCTTATTATATATAAGAGAAACATCAGTCAGACGCCTTGATGTTTCAGCTATACTTTCACTGACAGAAGGATTCAGCTCACGCAACATCGGAAGAATATTCAGACGGATTTTATTACGCATATATTCATCTTGCAAATTGGTACTGTCTGTAACATAACCTTGACGCAAACAACGCAAATAATCCAAAATATCCTGACGGCTCACCTCCAACAAAGGCCGTACAATGCAGCCGTTATGCGGACTAATACCTTTCAAGCCATTGATTCCCGCGCCACGTATCAAATTCAATAAAAAAGTTTACCACACTATCGTCCCGGTGATGGGCTACGGCAATAACAGCCACCCCCCTCTCCTTACGCAGTTGTTCGAACCAATCATAGCGCATTTCGCGAGCCGCCATCTCAATAGAAACATGATGCCTCGAAGCATAAGTGACCGTATCAAAATGAGTAACATGCAAAGCCACTCCTAATCCTTTACACAACTCATTGACAAACCTTTCATCTCTATCGGATTCCTCACCACGAAGGTGAAAATTACAATGGGCAGCCTCACAATGATACCCTAAAACAAGCAAGACACGCAACAAAGCTACCGAATCTGCCCCGCCACTCAATGCCACTAACACCTTATCATGCAAGGTGAAAAGTTGTTTCTCCTCTATATACTTCTGAATATTCCAATGAAACATGGCACAAAGATAAGAGTTCTGCAAGACAAAAACAAAGTGCCCGTTCTTTATTTAAAAACAATCTAAATAATTTGCATACTTCTAAGTAATAACTTATCTTTGCAAAAAATTTAAAACAAAATGCGTTTATCCGAATTAAGAACAGGAGAAAAAGGCGTAATAGTCAAGGTTTTAGGCCACGGTGGTTTCCGCAAGCGAATCGTTGAAATGGGTTTTATTAAAGGAAAAACCGTAGAGGTAATCTTGAACGCCCCTTTGAAAGACCCTATAAAATACAGACTACTAGGTTACGAGATCTCCCTCCGAAGACAAGAGGCAGATATGATTGAGGTGGTAAGCGAGCAGGAAGCACGCACGATGCAAAACCCTTACCATGGTTCCATAACAGAAGATGTACCCGTGCCCGAATCAGAACTGGTGGCACTGGCAAAAGGCAAACGCCGTACAATCAATGTAGCCTTAGTAGGTAATCCCAATTGTGGAAAGACTTCGCTATTCAATATTGCATCCGGCGCCCACGAACATGTAGGAAACTACAGTGGTGTGACAGTAGATGCCAAGGAAGGTTTTTTCGACTTCCAAGGTTATCATTTCCGTATTGTAGATTTACCCGGAACCTATTCTCTTTCAGCCTATACTCCGGAAGAACTTTATGTACGCAAACATATCATTGAAGAAACTCCGGATGTAATTATCAATGTGGTAGACTCTTCTAACTTGGAACGTAATTTCTATCTTACCACCCAATTGATTGATATGAATGTGCGTATGGTTATCGCCTTGAATATGTACGATGAGCTGGAAGCCAGCGGAAATAAATTGGATTATACCCAATTAAGCCAGCTGATCGGGGTGCCTATGGTACCTACTGTCTGCCGACGGGGAGAAGGTGTAGACAAACTGTTCCATGTTATCATCGGTATTTACGAAGGAGGAGATTTCCTGTCACAAAAGGGCGAAATACGTTCTGAAATTCTGGAAGACCTGAGAGACTGGCACAAAACCTACGTACCCGACCACGAATTCGGAAGCCACAAAGAAGAGGAAGATGCCCGCCCACGCGGATATATGCGTCATATTCATATTAACCACGGTCCTGAACTGGAACGCAGTATCGAAGAAGTCAAGAAAGCAATCAGTCAAAACGAAGACATACGCCATAAATATTCCACCCGCTTCCTATCCATCAAATTACTGGAAAACGATAGGGAAATAGAAAATTTCATCTCTACACTGCCTAATGGCAAAGAAATCATAGCGATACGCAACAAGGAAACATTACGTATCCGTAAAGTGATGAACGAAGACAGCGAGCAAGCTATTACGGATGCTAAATATGGTTTTATCACCGGAGCTTTGAAAGAAACATTCACCGACAATCATTTGGAAAAAGAACAAACGACCCGCGTGATAGACAGTATTGTGACACATCGCATTTGGGGATATCCTATTTTTTCCTGTTTCTTTATATCATGTTTGAGGGAACCTTTGTTTTGGGTGACTATCCTATGCAAGGTATTGAATGGCTAGTAGACCAATTAGGCAACCTGATACGAAACAATATGGCTGAAGGTCCTTTGAAAGACTTACTGATAGATGGTATTATCGGTGGAGTGGGCGGTGTTATCGTTTTCCTGCCGAATATCCTCATATTATACTTTTTTATTTCTATATTGGAAGATTCGGGGTATATGGCACGCGCCGCATTTATCATGGATAAAATAATGCACCGGATGGGACTGCATGGCAAGTCCTTTATCCCACTGATTATGGGATTCGGTTGTAATGTACCTGCCATAATGGCAACACGTACTATAGAAGATCGAAAGTCCAGACTAATCACCATGTTGGTGAATCCTTTAATGTCCTGTAGTGCGCGTCTTCCCATATATTTAGTTTATGATAGGTGCTTTTTTCCCTAACTGCGCCAGCTTTATGTTACTTTGTATCTATACAGCAGGTATTTTATTAGCAGTAATAATGGCCCGTATTTTCAGTAAATTTCTAGTGAAAGGAGAAGATTCTCCATTTGTGATGGAATCCCCCCCTATCGTATGCCTACTTCTAAAAGTATCATGCGTCATACATGGGAAAAAGGAGCACAATATCTGAAAAAGATGGGAGGCATTATCATGATTGCCTCAATTATTATTTGGTTTCTAGGGTATTATCCACGGCATGATACTCATGAAAGCGTAGCCGAACAACAAGAAAATTCATATATCGGACAAATAGGCAAAGCAATAGAGCCTGTTATCAAACCGCTAGGATTTGACTGGAAGTTAGGAATCGGACTTATTTCAGGTGTAGGCGCTAAAGAATTGGTAGTAAGTACACTAGGAGTATTATACACAAATGAAGGAGATGTGGAAAATGTGAATCTTTCTGACCGTATTCCCATTACTCCACTGGTTGCATTAGCTTACATGTTGTTTGTATTGATCTACTTCCCCTGTATTGCCACTTTCGCAGCAATCAAGCAAGAATCCGGCAGTTGGAAATGGGCCATATTCGCAGCAGGATACACCACTGGATTGGCTTGGCTTGTTGCATTTACCGTATTCCAAATAGGAAGTATTATCATTTAATAAACCTAAACCTAAAATTATTTGTTTATCAAGCATGGAATTACAACAAATTATAGTTATTGCAATCGTATGCCTCTGTACAATATGGATAAGTATACGTATCTTTCAGTATTTCAAGCGCATAAAGAACAATAGCAATCCGTGTGAATGCTGTAATTCTGATTGCGCCATGAAGTCTATGCACAACAAGCCAAAGTGCGGTTGACGAAAAAAATGCAGAAAAGTGAAGAAAAAAATAGCAAAATATTTGCAGATTAAAAAAATGTCGTACCTTTGCAACCGCAATCGAGAAACAAAGATTGATAACAATAAGGTTCCTTGGATGAGTGGCTTAGTCAGCGGTCTGCAAAACCGTGTACGGCGGTTCGAATCCGCCAGGAACCTCCTCATCACTTCAAAAATAAATATGCAAAAGGGAATAATCCATAGATTATTCCCTTTTGCATATAATATATAAAAAGCAACGCCTTCAATTACTCAAAAGTATTCCTTATTTACACCTACATTCAAAAGGTTTCTCGGCTCAGTTTGAAAAAGAACCTGGAATTATTTCTCTATTCCGAAGATTAAGGAGCGAGTCTTTCTATTTTCCAAACACCATCAGATTGAAGCATATAGAGAAAACGATCATGCAAACGATTTACCCTACCCTGCCAGAATTCAACACGAACAGGCATAACAGCAAAGCCTCCCCAGTATTCAGGGCGATCTATCTCTTTCCCTATCCAGCGCGTGGTTTCTTTCACAAAATCACGAATAAGTTGTATCCTGCTTTCTATCGGTTCGCTTTGAGGAGAAATACGGGCGCCAATACGACTCTTGTAAGGCCTTTTTCTAAAATATTCATCTGATTCCTGTGGAGATACTTTAGCCGCAATACCTTCTATATGAATTTGCCTTTCCAGTTCATGCCATACAAACGATATAGAGATAGATGGGTTATGAGCCAGATGTTTACCCTTGCGACTTCCATAGTTAGTATAAAAAATAAATTTGCCATCATGCAAATCTTTCAACAACACAGTCCGTATTGCCGGTTTCCCTTCCGGAGAAACAGTACCTACCAACATAGCCGTAGGCTCATTTACCTCCGCATCTATCGCTTCTTGCAGCCACTTTGCAAAAAGGACAAGTGGATTATCAGGAAGATCACTCCTTTTGAGACCACCCTTTGTATATTCCCTCCTGATTGTCGCCAAATCAGCCTTCATTATTTTTCTTTAACTCTTAACCTATATTCTTTCATTAACACTTAAATATTCTTTACTCAATAAATTCCCCAAAAGACCATATCAAAATGGACACCATACCTCACATAAGTATGAAAACAATCTTCTAAAAGAAAAGGTTTAGCAATTTCTCACCGCTATGCATAATTGAAGAAGGACTTATTTTCATTTTTTTGAAATACAAAATCTTTTTGCAAACCATACATTTTCAATCATTCCACTACACACATTTTTCTGTAATACAAGAATATATATTTTTGATAGATTTAATTTTCATAGACAATACTAGCTACAACAGAAGACAAATTATCCTTTTTTATTGCAAAATCACCCTACAATAAGAACTAAAGCCTACACTTGTTTGTTAAATAGAAAAATAAGAATAGCAAAACGACTTGCTACCAATGCACAAACTATTTAATTAAATAATGATTGACTGTTTATGAAAATCTTATTAATAGGAGAGTATAGCAATATACATTGGACTTTAGCAAAAGCCTTAAGAAATATGGGACATAGAGTCGATGTATTATCCCACAGCAATTTATGGCTAAACAACTCTGACTATCTCTATCCCAACCGGTCATCAATCCGTTGGGGAGTTCTTAAAAACACGTTCAATTTACTGAAAACCCTTCCCCAACTCAGAGGATATGATGTGGTACAACTTGTCAACCCTTACTTTTTAGAATTAAAACCCGAACTGCTTCAGTACGTATTCCAATATCTTAAAAAGAACAACAAGAAGATATTTTTAGGAGGGTTTGAATATGATTTTTACTGGATTTACATGTGCTTAAATAAAAACGCTCTCCGATATAATGATTTTTATGCCAATGGCACTTTTCGTGACACCATTGACAACAAAATGGCAATTATAAATTGGATGCATGGATTCAGAGGAAAATTAAACCGTATCATCGCGAACAATTGTAATGGAATCATCACCAGTCTTTACGAATCCTATTTAGCCTACCAACCCTATTTCTCTGGAAAACCAAATACATTCCTTTCCCGATAGAATCATTGCCTCACCCACAAATCCCTTTTTAAAAAAATAGAAAAAGTAAAATTCTATATCAGTCTAAAACATCATCGTGAAGAATGGAAGGGGAAAAGACGAACTTTATAGCGCCCTCTATAAATTATATTACAGACATCCATCTGCATGCGAAATCAAACAAACCGTTTTCACTCCGTATTGATGAATGTGAACATTTTATGGACGGGTGCGATGTAATGTTAGATCAGCTTTATTCTTATTCTCCGGGATTAAATGCATTATACGCCATGAGCAAAGGAATTGTAGTGGTGGGAGGTGCAGAAGAGGAACATTACAACTTATTAGGCGAAGACAGACTTCGCCCTATCATCAACGTACGCCCCGAAGGAAATGACATTTATAACAAACTAGAGAGTTTATTAGCCAATACAAATAAAATTTCTCAATTATCCGCCGACAGCATTGAATATATTAAAAAACACCATTGTCCAATAAAGGTGGCTAAAGAATGTTTGGATTTTTGGGAGAAAAATTAATTCCACCTATTAACACTTCACTATCAGCACCTTATTATTTCCATCAAAAAATATATCTAAAAAAAAGAGCAAAAGGTTTGCATATTTCAATTTATCCCCTTATCTTTGCACCGCGTTTGAGAGATAACGCTTCTGATAAGAAGGAAGTTTGGGTGAGTGGCTGAAACCACCAGTTTGCTAAACTGACGTACGGGTAACCGTACCGGGGGTTCGAATCCCCCCAGCTTCCGCGAATAAGTCGTAAATTAATTTTACGACTTATTTTTTATATTCATTTTTCAACAGTTTGCTGTCAAGGCTTTCGGGAGGAAGAGTAAAGGTGCTTTTTAGACTTTCAATTTTACTACATAAAACATATGATACTTCTTCATAGAAATTAAATTCCGATTTATAATAGTAATAGCATAAAAAAAATCATTTTTTATTTTGCAGATTAAAACAAACTTCTAACTTTGCACCGTCTTAGAAAAAGATTAAGACTAACTGATGGCGGTATCGTCTAGTGGCCTAGGACGCAGCCCTCTCACGGCTGAAACTCGGGTTCGATTCCCGGTTCCGCTACTTTTAGAAGCTAATTGGTTTATTGTCACCAATTAGCTTTATTTTTTATGGAATTGTTATAAAGAGTCCTTATTGTTTTTTCATTTATTGACCACTTTATACTTAAAAATGGGGTCAACGTAAAAACCTGAGGGATTCATAGATTAAGCATAAATTTTAGTCAGTCTGAATAGAAAGAAAGTCCTGTCCTTTACTCCTCTGAACTGTGTTCTGAAGTCCTTGATTTTGGCATTGAACG
>ENA-OQJM01000020-OQJM01000020.1-human-gut-metagenome-genome-assembly--contig:-NODE-20-length-52250-cov-3.151430_pt1 | contig 52250 bp, 56 predicted proteins | sample MGYA00242607_ERZ504773 | MGnify/ENA primary metagenome ERZ504773 (study PRJEB26092, sample SAMD00036355) | human gut metagenome | host: Homo sapiens | study: EMG produced TPA metagenomics assembly of... | reverse complement strand
ATTTTTGTTTAAACTTCATCTTGAATTGGTGACCGCGACAGGATTCAAACCTGTAACCGGCTGATCCGTAGTCAGCTACTCTATTCAGTTGAGCTACGCGGCCATTATTTATTGTTCTTTTGTTTTAACGGGTGCAAAGATACGGACTTTTTTTGAAAATGCAAGCGTTTTACTAAAACTTTTTTCTAAAAATTATTCGATGAAACGGGAGTTAAACAACTGCCAGCCCAGTGTTAAACCTACATTCCAATCGTTAGACGGTGAACTATAGTGGTTTACATAAGCACTGATAGAACCGAACGATAATTGAAAAACTAATGAGATTTCTCCAAGATATTCGAATTTTGTGAAAGCTTTCCCGTAATATGCTTGTCCATATTCATCTTTCTTAATAGGAAAGATGGGTACAAATCCATAAAATTCTCCGCGTAATTGAAAAGACTCGCTTAACTGGTAGATGGGCATGGCGCCGACTCCGGCATATTGATTAGCACGGAAAGCCTCATTATAGGTTACTTTGCTATGGGCTGTCGGAGTGAATTCTCCTGCCTGCATTAATGTAGCCGTATAATTATTGGAGAAATTTCGGGATGAGTAATACGCCTCTAGATACGCTCCCAAGGTAAACTTAGGACTTACCTTATGGTATGTTTCGTTCTGATATGAAACTTGAAGCCAGGATTGTACCTTTTTATAAGGTTCCGGTGTGTCTTTAGTCACTTTGGATGCACCTGATCTGAAATGTTCTGTGCCGGTGAAAATTTGTGCAGCCATTTTTTTCACGACTTCCTTGTGTGGCAAACTGGCGGGCATTCAAGGTGCTTCCTTCCAATCGATAGAGCCTCCGAAGATAGAATAAGTGCTTTTATCATGTTTTTGCTCGCTGAAGTCGATGATATTGGTTTGGAAGTACCTGTCTTCCATACGGGCTATACCTACACCGAATTCAGCTTTCTTACGGCTTAGAAACGGTAATGACACCTTCAATTTTACAAACTCTTCTCTTTTCTTGTTGAAAGCCGGATTGTCTTTATTGGAAAAGAATTTGGCTTCTTTGAAATAATCGAAGGTGGAGATCGAGGCTATGAATTTATAAGATGTAGGCAGCTTGGTTGGAAAATCAATTCGTGCTGCAAGTTGCACATTATTGTAGACCCGACCTAACTGTCCGTCAAAATTAAATTCTTTTGAATAATAGTTCAAGTTTTGATAGGAAGCACCAAAATAGACTTGATTGGAGCCACTGGAAGACACGTTTCCACCGACACGAACGGAGAGATTGGCCTCCATTTTGACTTGGAGGTTCAAGTCGTAGGTTTGGTCTTTCTCATTATAAACGGCATGAGGAATGATTTCGGATATAATATTATCGGACAACAAACGGAAATATGCTCGTTTGATATCCTCCATAGTGAAAACATCGAAGTCGTTTTCATGGAACTCTTTTTGTATATATTGCTTTTGTCGTTCGTTGGCACCAGTTATATTTACTCTTTTGAAACGGAATCCGGTAAATTGCTCTTATAGGCCAGTCGTTTAACTTTCACTTGTTCGGGGGTGATTCTTCGATGAATTCGGCTTTTTATGGAGTCCATCATTTCTATGGCACGTTTATAACCAATGTCATGCAACTCGTCAAAGCGCTGGAAGTCCATTAAATTGACATCATCATATTTAAAAGTCATGAGGATGCCGAGGGAATCGGGTAAAGAGTAATCTGTCTTTTGCATAATCATATTTTCCAGTTGCCCCATAATGTCACCTTCCTTGGGTTTGCCCGGATTGGCGGATACGGCACTTCCTATAATGATATCCGGATGGAAGGTGTCACGCATTACATTCACTGGAAAATTATTGTAAATGCCACCGTCGTATGCCAGTATCGAGTCTATTTCGATAGGCTTGAACATGGCAGGAAAACTCATGGAGGCACGTACGGCATCTCCCAGATCTCCTTTTTTCAATATCAGTGGTCTTTTGTTGTACACATCCGAAGCTATACAGCGGAAGGGAATATACAGGCTGTCAAAATTGGCCTTGCTTGCAGCTGTTGCCTGACCGAATAATTGCAGAAATACAATATTCATCTGAATGGGATCTACAATGCTGGTAGGCAAAAACTGAGGTTTGACATTCTTCAGCGAGTCTTTCAGGGAGATACGGATGTTGATAAATTCGGGTGTTGGAGGATTTTTCTTGAAATAATAGATGTATTTCTCTTCCACATTACCTGAATACCAGCGTTTGAAGTCATCGGATTTGAGTAAAGCCTCCATTTCATCGGGAGAATAGCCCATAGCATAAAGTGAACCGACAATGGCTCCCATGGATGTGCCTGCAATATAATCTATGGGGATACCGTTTTCTTCTAATGCGCGGATAATGCCGATATGGGTTAGGCCTTTGGCACCTCCTCCGCTCAGTACCAGTCCCACTTTCTGTGCATGGATGGGAGGAAGCAGTAAAAAGAGAAGAAAAAGTATATATAGATAATGTTTCATGGATGTCGAATCTTTGTATGTGTTGCTCCAAATATAGAAAGAAATCTTCGTTTCCAATCGTTTTTTAGAATAAAAAAGCGCCGGAAATGAACTTCCCGACGCTTTTGATAGCAAAATGTGATAGATTTGTTAAATCAGTTCGATACTGCGTTTTACAAAGTTTGTCAAAGCTTCGCCTTTCAACATATTATTTTGTAACAGAGCAAGGTCAATCAATTGGCGGATTACTTTGTTACCACCTGCGTATTCACCTAAAACAGCTTCTTTCTTGGTCTTTTTCATCGGCCAACTTTTTCTCTAACATCACTTAATTCATCTTTTTCTGCTTGAGGTATTTCATCGGCTTTTTTACCTTCCTGTGCTTTGTGAAGTTCGTCGTGACGTTTATTCAGACTGGTCATTTCAGTTTCGATAGGTTCAAGAGCAGCTTTACAAGAGTTGTCCGCATCATTCAAAACTTGTTTCACCAGTTTGTGGTCGACATTCAGAACCAAGTTAAACATATCCGGCATTTCTCCATAAAAACTCATACCTGCCTGGATATTGGCCATTTCTTTCATACGGCGCATATATTCGCTTTGGGTAATCATGATAGGAGTTCCTGTCTCGCCTAAAGATTGTGTTTCTACATTGAACTCCACTTTCTTCATCTGTGGCAACTGACTGCGGAATATGGAAGATAGAATATCGCGTTGGCCGACTTCCAGACTGGCATCTTTGCGCTCTTCTTTAGCAATCAGGCGGTCAATTACATCACTGTCCACACGGGTGAAGCGGCTCTTTTCAAATTTTTGCTCGAGCATACTTACCATAGCTACATCCAGCTGACCATCCATTAACAATACGTTGTAGCCTTTGTTCTTGGCCGCATCAATGTAGCTGTATTGTTCGTCTGCATGGGTAGCATACAGATAAATCAAGTTGCCGTCCTTATCTGTTTGATTATCTTTGATCAAGCTTTGGTATTCTTCATAAGTATAATATTTGTCATCTGTGTCTTTCAGCAGAGCAAATTTATTAGCCTTTTCGTAGAATTCTTCTTGGGTTAACATGCCGTAGTTGATGAAAATTTTCAAATCATCCCATTTCTCCTCGAATTCTTTGCGGTCATTCTTAAAAATGGCTTGCAGGCGGTCTGATACTTTCTTAGAAATATAAGTGGAGATTTTCTTCACGTTGGAATCGCTCTGCAAGTAAGAACGGGATACGTTCAACGGGATGTCTGGTGAGTCAATCACTCCGTGTAACAGGGTCAGGAAGTCTGGAACAATACCTTCTACCGAGTCGGTGACATAGACCTGGTTACAGTAAAGTTGGATTTTGTTTTTTTGTAATTCAATGTTGCTCTTTACTTTCGGAAAGTACAGAATACCTGTCAGATTGAACGGATAATCCACATTCAGATGGATCCAGAACAAAGGTTCGTCTGCCATGGGATATAATTCCCGATAGAATTTCTTATAATCTTCGTCTTTCAGTTCTACCGGTTTGCGTGTCCATAAAGGATAGGTTTCGTTGATTACATTGTCTTCATTTGTTTCAACCTGCTTTCCATCTTTCCATTCTTTCTTTTTGCCGAATGCAATGGGGATAGGAAGGAAGCGGCAATATTTAGTCAGCAATGAAGAAATACGTGTTTCTTCCAGAAATTCTTTGCAGTCATCATCTATATAAAGGATAATATCCGATCCGCGGCTTTCTTTTTCAACATTTTCGATAGTAAACTCAGGGCTTCCGTCGCAAGTCCATTTCACAGCTTGTGCTCCTTCTTGGTGGGATTTTGTGATGATTTCCACTTTTTTGGCTACCATGAAGGCAGAATAGAATCCCAGACCAAAGTGTCCGATGATGGCATTGGCATCATCTTTATATTTTTCAAGGAAGTCGTTAGCGCCTGAAAAAGCTATCTGATTGATATATTTGTCGATCTCTTCGGCTGTAAGTCCGATACCCCGGTCGGAAATGGTGATGGTATCTTTTCCTAAACTTACTTTAATAGTAAGATCTCCCATCTCTCCTTTGAATTCACCTTTAGATGCAAGGGTTTTCAGTTTCTGTGTGGCATCTACTGCATTAGAAACTAATTCACGGAGGAATATTTCATGATCACTGTATAAGAACTTTTTGATGATGGGGAAAATGTTCTCAGTGGTTACCCCAATATTTCCTTTTTGCATACTATTTATGGTTTTAAGTTATTATGTTATATATACGTTTGAATCGTCTTTTTGTTGGATGATGGGCAAAAAAAATGCCAGATACAATGATATCTGACATTTTGTCTGTTATTTTTTGAAGAACTTTGGACTCTTTACTTTTCCACAGTCATGACAATGATGTCTTTTTCTTTGTCATAGCTTACCTTGATCGTGTCACCAGCCGCCATTTCTGATCCAAGTATCAGCTCGGAGATTCCATCCTCCAAATTGTTTTGGATGGCACGTTTTAATGGGCGTGCTCCGAACTGTACATCGTAACCTTTGGTGGCTACAAACTTTTTGGCATCTTCGTCGATAACAAGCTTATAACCAATGTGTTCCACACGACTGTAAAGACCCTTAAGTTCAATATCGATAATCCGAGTCAGTGCATTCAGGTCGAGTTGGTCGAAAGTTATTATTTCGTCCAGACGATTGATGAATTCGGGCGCAAAAGACTTATTCAAAGCTTTTTGTAATCACGCTGCGCGAGTATTCTTTGTCATCTGTACGGATTTGGGCGGCAAATCCGATTCCTTTTCCGAATTCTTTAAGTTGGCGGGTTCCAATATTGGATGTCATGATAACTATGGTATTTTTAAAGTCTACAGTTCTGCCATAACTGTCAGTCAACCGACCTTCATCCATCACTTGCAACAGTATGTTGAATACATCGGGATGCGCTTTTTCAATTTCATCCAATAAAACGATGGAGTAGGGTTTACGTCTTACTTTCTCCGTCAGCTGTCCGCCTTCTTCATAACCTACATATCCGGGAGGTGCTCCTACCAGACGGGATACGGTGAATTTTTCCATATATTCACTCATGTCAATGCGGATAAGTGCATCTGCTGAACCGAACATTAGTTTCGCTAACTCCTTAGCCAGATGAGTCTTGCCGACACCTGTCGGACCTAGAAACATGAATGTACCAATCGGTTTATTAGGATCTTTCAGACCTACACGGCTTCTTTGAATAGCTTTTACCAGTGTGGCGATTGCTTTGTCTTGACCGATAACTTTAGAAAGCAGATCGTCTTTCATTCCTAATAATTTCATTCCTTCAGCCTGTGCCATTCTTTGCACAGGTACGCCTGACATCATGGAAACGACTTCGGCTATTTGTTCGTCATCTACCGTTTCCCGATTTTCCTTCAGGCTTTTTTCCCATTCTTCCTTCAGAGTATCAAGCTGGTTCGTATATTCTTTCTCTTTGTCACGATAACTGGCGGCTAGTTCGAAATTTTGTAACCTGACAGCTTCATTTTTAAGAGATTTCATCTCACCAATCAGTTTTTCCTGTTCTTCAATTTCTTTGGGAGCAGTGATATTAGTAAGATGTACGCGCGAACCGGCTTCATCTAAAGCATCTATCGCTTTATCAGGGAAGTTACGGTCTGTGATATATTGGTCTGTCAGTTTTACACAGGCTTCAAGGGCCGCATCTGTATAGTTCACATTATGATGATCCTCGTATTTATCTTTGATATTTTTCAAAATCTGAAGTGTTTCTTCTGCAGTTGTTGGTTCTACAATAACCTTTTGGAACCGGCGTTCCAATGCACCGTCTTTTTCAATATTTTGGCGGTATTCGTCCAATGTCGTCGCTCCGATGCATTGAATCTCACCTCTGGCCAATGCAGGTTTCAACATATTGGCTGCATCCATTGAGCCTGCTGCAGAACCTGCTCCCACAATAGTGTGGATTTCATCGATGAAAAGAATGATGTTAGGATTCTTCTTCAACTCGTTCAAAATGGAACGAATACGTTCCTCGAATTGTCCACGATATTTAGTGCCTGCGACAACGGCAGTCATATCAAGAGCTATCACGCGTTTATCAAATAAAATACGTGATACTTCTTTTCCACAATCCGTAATGCAAGTCCCTCAACAATGGCAGATTTGCCGACTCCCGGTTCGCCAATCAAAATAGGGTTGTTCTTCTTGCGGCGGCTCAATATTTGTGCCAGTCGCTCTATTTCCTTCACCCGGCCAACTACAGGATCCAGTTTTCCTTCTTCGGCAGCTCTTGTCATATCTGTGCCAAAATTGTCGAGTACAGGAGTGTCATTAGCTGGCTTTTTTTGTGCCGGACGTGCCTGTTGTTGTGCTGCATTTGATTTATTGCTACTTGGATTCTGACGTATATCTTCGTCTTCATCCTCGTCCTCACTGAACCCCAGACCTGCATGGGGATCTGGCTGTAAAGTGAGTTTAATTTTTTCGTATGTTACGCCATTGCTTTCCAAGACGTGGAAAGCTGTATTATCCTTGACCTTCATAATTGCTAATAAAATATGTTCGGAGTCAGCTGCAATGTTTCTCAATAACTTAGCTTCCAGAATACATAACTTTAACACTTTGGATGCTTTGTCATTAAAGCTAATATTCTCGTCATAGGTGGTGTCATTTTCCACATTGTTTTTCACAATGGTCTCCAACTGATTTTTTATGTCCTGTAAGTTTATTTGTAAATTAAATAAGATCTCGATAGCTTTTCCTTCACCTTCACGTATCAGTCCCAACAACAAGTGTTCGGGACCAATATAGCTATTCCGCAGCCTGTTGGCTTCTTCCTTGCTATACATGATGATATCGGACACTCTTTGTGTAAATTGATTGTTCATAAATTTATCGTCCTCCTAAAGTATAGTGTTTATTTCCCAGTGTGCAAAGATACACATAATAACAATGCATACCATTGTTTTCTTATTTATATTAGCATAACAAAATGTATGCCAAGCTTTGACAGACTAAATGGATTAAACAAAAATAAGGGTTATAGCAAACTATTCACAAAGTAAATGAGAAGTGGGAGTGATAATCACTATATACTATAGAATAAGGTATAGGGATACTTTTACTTATATAAGTAAAAACATTTAATGGACTTAACTTTTTATGGGTTTTGTTTCGTATGTCGTATAAAAGTAGTACTTTAGCGTGGTTTTGGTAAACCAAAAAGATGTATAATTAATATTTGTTTAAATGCTAGAACAAGACAGAATTATAAAGATTAACATCGAAGAGGAAATGAAGTCGTCGTACATTGATTACTCAATGTCAGTAATTGTTGCGCGCGCCCTCCCGGATGTTCGCGACGGCTTTAAACCGGTTCATAGACGTATCTTATATGGTATGATTGAGCTGGGTAATACCTCCGATAAAGCTTATAAGAAATCAGCAAGAATTGTAGGTGAAGTTTTGGGTAAATATCACCCGCATGGTGACTTTTCCGTGTATGGAGCTTTGGTCAGGATGGCTCAGGACTGGGCTATGAGATATCCGTTGGTAGATGGTCAAGGTAACTTCGGCTCTGTTGATGGTGACAGCCCTGCTGCCATGCGTTATACGGAAGCAAGATTAAAGAAAATAGGTGAAGAGATGATGCAGGATCTTTATAAGGAAACTGTTGATTTTCAGAATAATTTTGATGACACGTTGCAGGAACCTACTGTCATGCCGACACGGATTCCTAACTTGTTGGTAAATGGAGCATCCGGTATTGCAGTAGGTATGGCAACCAATATGCCTACTCATAATCTTTCTGAAGTAATCGATGCATGTATTGCTTACATTGACAATAATGATATTGATATTGAAGGACTTATGCAATATGTAAAAGCACCGGATTTCCCTACAGGTGGATATATATATGGTATAAGCGGGGTACGTGATGCTTACGAAACCGGACGTGGTAGAGTGGTGATGCGTGCTAAGGCTGAGATAGAAACTCATACTACACATGATAAGATCATAGTTAATGAAATTCCTTATAATGTAAATAAGAAGGAATTGATTGAAAATATCGCATCTTTAGTTAATGACAAGAAGATTGATGGTATTTCGTATGTAAATGATGAATCCGACCGTGAAGGTATGCGCATCGTTATTGATGTTAAACGTGATGCAAATGCTAGTGTGGTGCTGAACAAATTGTTCAAAATGACAGCTTTGCAAACTTCATTTGGCGTAAATAATATCGCTTTGGTCCATGGTCGCCCCAAAATGTTGAATCTGAAAGATTTAATCAGATATTTTGTAGAACATCGTCATGATGTGGTAATTCGTCGTACTCAGTATGATTTACGGAAGGCACAGGAGCGTGCTCATATTCTTGAAGGGTTGATTATAGCTTCTGATAATATTGATGAAGTTATCCGTATTATTCGTGCTGCAAAAACCCCTAATGATGCTATAGCAGGGTTAATAGAACGTTTTAATCTGAGTGAAATTCAGGCACGTGCTATTGTAGAAATGCGTTTGCGCCAATTAACAGGTCTGATGCAAGATCAGCTTCACGCAGAATATGAAGAAGTGATGAAACAGATTGCTTATTATGAAGAAATTCTTTCAAATGATGAACTTTGTAAAAAAGTAATCAAAGATGAGTTGATAGAAGTAAAAGAGAAATACGGGGATGCCCGTCGGTCTGAAATAGTTTATTCTTCAGAAGAATTTAATCCTGAAGATTTTTATGCTGATGATCAGATGGTTATCACGATATCCCATATGGGATATATCAAGCGTACTCCTTTATCAGAATTCCGTGCCCAAAATAGAGGTGGGGTAGGATCAAAAGGAAGTGAAACCCGTGATGAAGACTTTGTAGAGCATATTTATCCGGCTACAATGCACAATACTATGATGTTCTTCACTCAGAAAGGTAAGTGCTATTGGTTGAAAGTTTACGAAATTCCCGAAGGAACTAAAAATGCCAAAGGACGCGCTATTCAGAATTTGCTGAATATTGATTCCGATGATGTGGTTACAGCATATTTACGTGTAAAAAACCTTAATGATACCGAGTTTATAATAGTCATTATGTGCTGTTCTGTACAAAGAATGGCGTCATTAAAAAGACTTTGTTGGAACAATACTCACGGCCTCGCCAGAATGGTGTTAATGCGATAACTATTCGTGAGGATGATAAAGTGATCGAAGTTCGTATGACTAACGGTGATAATGAAATCATTATTGCTAACCGTAATGGTCGTGCAATTCGCTTCCACGAAAGTGCGGTTCGTGTTATGGGACGTACGGCTACAGGAGTGCGTGGTATGACTTTGGATGAAGATGGTGGCGATGAAGTTATCGGTATGATTTGTATAAAAGATCCTGAAGCTGAATCAATCATGGTAGTTTCTGAACAAGGATACGGTAAACGTTCTGATATCGAAGATTATCGTAAAACCAATCGTGGCGGTAAGGGTGTAAAAACGTTGAATATTACAGATAAAACAGGTAAATTGGTGGCTATCAAGTCTGTTACAGATGGGAATGACTTGATGATTATTAATAAATCTGGTATAACAATTCGTTTGAAAGTCGCTGAGGTCCGCATTATGGGACGTGCAACGCAAGGTGTACGATTGATAAATTTGGAGAAACGTAATGACCAAATAGGTTCTGTATGTAAGGTGACATCTGAAGAAGAGGAGATTACAGATGAAAATTCAAATGCAGATTTTGAAAATATAACTGAAGGAGAGGGTGGTAGTATCACTAATCCAGATTTAATTGCCGAAGCAAATAGTGAAGAATAAAATAAATTGTATTATTAAATCCACAAAATCATGAGAAAAGTATTATTTACAGTGGCTTTATTGTTAACAGCTTGCTTTGTGTCTGCACAAGTAAGTGTTGTTAAGGAGGCTAAATCCTTGAAAAAGCAAACCTGAAGAAGCTGCAAAAGCTATCGAACCGGCTTTAACTAATCCTGAAACTGCTAATGATCCGGAAACATGGAAATTAGCAGGAGATTTTCAGAAAGCAATTTATGATGAAGAAAACATGAAACTTTATTTACCTGGAGGCCAAGCAGATACAACTAAGCTTTATAACAGCTTAGCTAAGATGTATGACTTCTACTTGAAGTGCGATGAAATAGAGCAGGCTAAAGTTCAAAGTGGCGAGTTAAAGAAACCCAAATTCAGAAAGAAGAATGCAGATGCTTTGAAGACTTTGCGTTTAAACCTGGTTAATGGTGGTGGTGATGCTTACAATAAAGGAGATTATGCTGATGCTTTAAAGTATTTTGGGTTATTTGTTGATGTAGTAAACGAACCTATGTTTGCTGATGATGATGAGTTGAAGACTGATACTTTGAATGCATTATATGCTTGCTATGCAACTTTAGCTGCTAATATGCTGAAAGATAATCAGGCTGTCATCAAATATGGTAATATAGGTAAGAATCATAAAGAAGAAGGTTATAGAGCATTAATGTGCTTGGCTGAAACATATGGTCAGAAAGAAGGTGGTGATTCTGCAAAATGGCTTGAAGTAATCAAAGAAGGTACTGAATTGTTCCCTAAGCAAGAATACTTTGTTGGTAATATTATGGATTATTACATTCAAAAAGGTATGGTTGATGAGGGTCTGGTTCAAATTAATAAATTGCTTGCTACGAGTGAAACTCCGTACTATCTTTATGTAAAAGGTATCTTATTATATGAGAAAAAGCAGTATGATGATGCAATTGCTACATTTAATAAAATTATTTCAAATAACGGAGATTTAGTTGCTGAAGCATATTCAAAGATTGGTGACTGTTATTTTTTCCCAGCTCAGATTATTGTTGAGGAAAATGCGAAGCTAGCTATTGATGATCCCAAATACAATGAAAACGAAAGTAAGATTAAAGAGTTGTATGAGAAAGCTAAACCATACTATGAGAAGGCAAAAGAATTAAAGCCTGACAATAAGGCTTTGTGGGGGAATTATTTGCTGAATATTTATTGGAAGTTAAATAGAGCTGAATATGATTCTTTGGAAAAAGAATTAGGATATTAATAAAAACACTGATTTTAAAATAATAAAGAGGTTGTGTTAAAATTCTGGCACAACCTCTCTTTTTATGCCAAAAGACTTTCCCAAGCCCGGGTTTTGTTATTACCTAAAGTTTTATGTATCTTTAAGTCTTGTACCCATTACATCCGTTTACGAGAACCATTTTTGATATATAATCAATATTATGTTTAATTTATATTGATCTCTTTTTTATGGGTAGATATTAATATGTTAAAGAGTAACAAAATATTGCGATTTGCTTGTGCTACCCTTCTTGATTCTTTATTTTATTACTAATATAGGTGTATTAGCATGAAATATCATTTTTCTTGCTATGCTAGGATTAAACAATCTAGCAAATATGTTTCGTTTATAGTTTGTGATGCAAATTACGTCTATATTTTCTTCTTTTACATATTTGTCCAAATTGCTCAGTATGTTATCTTCTTTCACTACATTATAATGTAGTTCCAATTTTGAGTATTGTTTTTGAAAATAATCTTTAATACCTGCTAGTTTTATTTCATGCCATGCATCATTATCTGTACTTAAATGAATGAAGGAAATGGCAAAATGAAACGATTTAAAAACATTTATCAAGGAGTCAAAAGCTATTAGATCCCTTTGGTCAAAATTGGTCACAAAAGCTACTTTTTTTATGTCATTGAATGTTTTTAATGGTGTATGTTCTGGAATAGCATATACAAAGGATTGGCTTCTTTCTATGACTTCGGCCGTAACGCTGCCAATCAAGTCTATATCTTTTTGACTTCTTCCTCTTGTTCCCATTATAATTATCTGAGGATTATATTCTTTAGCATATCGTAAGATTTCTTCTTCGGGAATGCCATCACGCAAAATACAAGTATATTTTATATTGGGAAACTCTCCTGACTCAACTTTCTTTTTAATTGTATCGGAAAGTTTGTTCAACTCGTTGTGCACTGTTTCTATCATACTTTTTACAGATTCTTCTCTTTCGATCTGAAAATTGAAATTATCAGTTCCATAAGGAATTGTAGGCACATAAATAGGACTGAAATAAGCATGTAAAAGCACAACTTCTGAATCAATAGCATTAGCAAAAAGAGAAAACCAAATTGGCAGGCTTTAAGGGAATAGTTTGAAAAGTCTACCGGGATTAAGTACTTTCTTTTTTCTTGTTTTTTTCCGTAGCTACTCTCCTTCCCTTTGATTATATCTTCTGAAAGCCATGCAGAACTTTCTATAATTTGCAAAGCATGGGGCAGATCGCTTTCTTTAATTCTTAGTCTTACCCCAGAAGATATAACAGGTTGAATAAGATTCACATTGTGAATGTACGCTTCAATTCCCTCATTCTCAAGCACATTCTTTAAAAATCTGAGCTTTAGCGTAAGTGAGGATTGCTAAGGTTACCAATTTATCTTCCATAATTCTATATTTTAAGTGATTTTCAGGTTAACAAAAAATCCCAATTGAATGTTGCAATTCAACCGGGATTTTATATTACACTTCTTGCGTTATTTTTTCTTCAGTTTCTCTCAATATTTGAAGGGCTTTTTCAAGAACTGTTGTATCGTCTAACATTACTAGTCCCCCATCTGGTCCTGGTTCCAAATGAATTCCAACACTTTTACCATTCTTGAAATTGTGTCCACCAAAAAAGTTACGTACAGTTTCTACGGTCATATTGAGTTCATCTGCGATTCTGTGCATACTTCCACTGGGTAATGAATCTTTGATTCTGCGCAGTTCATTAAATGTTATTGTTCTCATGATGTATTAAATTTAGTTATAAAAGTGAGTTCTTAAATCATGGTATAAACTTAATCAAAAAAATGCATAAAACAAATATTTTTGTGCTATTTTTGACTATATGTAAATTTATAATGGTTAATTTGCCAATTATAGATTAAGTGTATGAGTTACAATCATACCTGCTATAATAATGAAGAAATAAGTAGAAATGAGAATTATGTAAAATAAATTAATATCGCTAATCAAATAACCGCTAGCAGTGTATTGATTAGAAATGCAACGTGGTTTATAAAAGATTTTTTTTGAATAAATTTATAAAGGAGATAAATCAGATAGCCTATGAAACAACCTTCTATAGTGCCAAAAAGAATGTCTCCCGGATAATGCACTCCTAAGTAGATTCTAGAATAGGAATTGAGCACGGCCCAAAAAAGAAGCATAAAAGTAAGAGATTTCCTTTTAATTAGTAAAGATAAAAAGACAGAAATAGCAAATGTGTTGGCAGCATGACTGGATATGAAGCCAAATTGTCCTCCCCTATATTCGTTTACAATATCAACCATATACATAATATTGGGATCTTGTGTTGGGCGAAAACGTGCGAAAAACGGTTTGCACAAACCAGAAGCTATTTGATCTGCTAAAGTTATGACTAAGGCAATCATAATAATAGTCAATAATGCTTCTTGAATTTTATTATTTTTAATTATGATATATAACAGCATAGCAGCTACAGGTACCCATACAATTGTACTGGTAGCTACCCACATGAATCCGTCCCAAAATAAGGATTGGCTTCCGTTCAAATTCAGTAGTAATTCTTTATCTGCTGCTATGTACTGTTGTATATCCATTGATTATGTTTTAAATGATTTCAATAACATTGGTAGGCACCCATCCTACATTACCGTCTTCCAGTTTAATTTCTTTCCATTCCTTCATCGTATTATCTTTAATTATTACTTTCCTACCTTCATGAAGAATAAATAAGTCTGTTCCACTTTGGTTAGGAGTACTTTTAACTGTAACGCTAGGAGCCATTATAATAGCGTTATCATGGTTAATTAATTCAGATTTTTGTTCTGAGGCAAATATATTTGCTAAAATAGTCACTAGGAAGAAAAAGATTGCTGAAATAAATCCTATTTTCTTCAAGACTACTCGTTTTCCGAAAATAAATAAAGACAGTGCCAATATCATCAGAATAAACATGATAATGCCTGTATGTGCCCACGCCTTTTCACTCATTGTATTAATAAGTGATTGAGTCCAAGTAACGAAAAACATCTCACTAGGAGGGGTTACCTTGTCTACAGTTTTGCTTCTAGCCAGTTCTAGGTTGAAACGAATATCACTATTTCCTGGGTTTAGCAACAAAGCACGTTCGTAATTGAGGACAGCTTTGGCAATGTTATTCATTTTATAATAGCTGTTACCTAAATTATAATAAATATCGGAAGATTCCCCCTCGTTTCTTAATATATTCTCATATATCTCTACAGAAGCTGCAAAATCATTTCTTATATATGCACTATCAGCTTCTGTCTTTGTTGGGAAAGTTTGTACAGCAGCATTTTGTGGCATTTCTGTTTGGGTGGCAACCTGTGCAGAGTCTGATTCATTCTGTGCGTAAACTGTGACAAAACTTATCAGGAATATCAAAATGAAATATATTTTTGTCATTGTTATAATCTCCTTTGATTTAGTGTTTTATACTACTCTCCATTTTTGCTGATGACCTCAACAGCCGAAGAATATACTTTATCCATAGCTTCATTTTGGTTACCCGGAGCATAACGGGCAAACTCACATTCATTTAATGTTCCGATGAAGTCTTTTATCAGTTCGGGAGCGACTCCATATTGGGTCAATTCGTCCTCGATATTATCTTTAGACAATTGAGAAACCGGGATATTCAACTTATCACTGATGTATCCCCAAAGTGCTTTCAACACCTCATCATAGAATGCTTCTTGTTTGTTTTCAGTTAATAATTTGCCTGCATTTTTCATGCGTTTGGCAGCCACTTTATTCGCTTTTTTAGTGCGAACTTTTGCTACATTTGCATTTTCGATAGCTTTTTTACGATAGACAATTACGAAAACAATGAAGAGAACCAATGGAATGATATACCATAAATAATATGTTGTTGAGCCAAAGAAGAAATCTCCCTTACGAGTCAAACTAGTTTCCCCCATTTTGATGTAACGGATGTCTTGTCCCAATACTTTCAAATCTTCCTTGTTGGTAAAGTCTGCAATAATTTGATCTGCATTTCCTGCACCTTTTTCCACTTCTAGGCTATAAGCTTCTGTTTTTATTGTTTTATAACTATTGCTTTTTAAGTCAAAATAGGAAAATTCGACAGGCGGAATAGTGAAATTGCCGGCATGTCTTGGAATTGCTAGATATTCTATCACCTTATTGCCTGACAAACCTTCACGAGTTAATGTAAATTTATTGTCAATCTTTGGGTCGTATACTTCAAAATCCTTTGGAAAAGCTATTTCCGGAGTATTGACCAATTTCAAATTACCTGTACCGGAAATGACTAACTTAATGGTTACAGCATCATTTGTTTTCAGTTCGTTTGTACTGATAGACGAACTGATAGTAAATTCTCCTACTCCTCCAGAGAAATTAGCCGGTTTGCCATCGGGCAATGCTTTCACATTGATGGTCAGCTTAGGAGTAACAATGTTTTTCTTTACTTCCACATAGTTACTTCCACCATTAAAGAAAGCATCAAAAGGATCGTCCGAAGCCACTTGCTGAGCTATAACTCCTTCAAAGGTAATAGACGGAATTTCCATTTTACCTGATTGCTGAGGAAAAAGTACATACTGACTCCACACAGTAGTGTTATAGTTTCTTCCGTTATAATGTTCCAAAGAGAATGTCTTTTGTTGGGGAAGTTCTACTTCTTGTGTATGGAAATTCTTCAAATCCGGCATTTTTCCGTACAACTGTCTCAGATTTACCAGTGTATAAACTTTATAAGTCAACAAGATGGCTTCCTGTTCATAAACAGTAGTCTTACTTGCTGTTGCGGTAATAAACAAATCTTGATTGGTTATTTTGCTTCCGGCAACCTGACTGCGTGAAGAAGTTCTTCCACCGCTATTGTTTCCACCTCCAACACCATTTGCTTGATCAGGCGGTAATACTTTGATTTGTACGGAATTTGAAGTTTTGTTTTGTCCGTCTGCCACAATAGTAGCACCAGGAATGGTGTAAGTTCCTTCTTTATCAGCCATCAAAATATAAGTAAAAGTAATGGAGCTAGTAGAAGTAACATTACCATTTATAATCTGTGTACTACTCTGCTGTGAACGGCTTGGTCCCATTAAAACATCGAACCCCTTGATGCTAGGTGCACGAAAATCCCTGACTTTCTGAGTATTGACCGTATAAGTCAGCCGGAACTGATCCCCGCTTACTACTACATCAGGCGCAGAAGCGGTAAACGTCACATTTCCGTCTGCCCATGCTCCGAGCACCGATGTTATTAATATGAATAAGAGAATTACTTTCCTCATTGCTATCTAATTATTTTTTTATTGCCAAAATTAAGAAATTACCAGTCTTTATCCAACTTCTTTCCTTGAATTTGCAGTTGTTTTTTAACTTTGTCTTGCACATTCTTTTCATCTTGCATCACAGCATTCAATAATTGTTGGGCATTTTCTTTGGACATTTCATCCTTATTTTGCTGCTGTTGTTGCTGATTTTGATTTTGTTGGTCTTTCTTATCCTGTTCTTGCTGGTCTTTGTTCTGATCCTTTTTGTCGTCTTTCTGATTTTGTTTTTGATCTTGATTCTTATCCTGATTCTGGTCTTGATTTTGCTGTTGGTCTTTCAACAGCTTTTGTGCCAAAGCCAAGTTGTAACGAGTTTCATCATCTTTCGGGTTATTCCGTAAAGATTCCTTATAAGCCTCTATACACTGTGGATACTGCTTGGACGACTGAAGGATAACTCCCATGTTATGATAAATCTGTGCTAGTTTATCCCTATCCTTTTCTACTTTTGAAGCAGATTCAAACTGTTCCATCGCTTCCTTTGCTTTTTGCTGCATCAAGAGCGAGTTTCCCAAATTGAACATAGCATCTGTTGATTTCGGGTTAATTTCCAATGCCTTACGATAATCTACCTCCGCTTTGATAAACAAACTGTCGTTATACAGCTTGTTTCCACTGCGCAGATAATCTCTTTCTGTTTTTTGGGCGAAGGCACAGCGGTTGCCGACAAGTAAGAATAACAGAGTGATATAGGTTTTTTGTAACATAAGCATTCCTTATTTAAATAGTCTGACATTTTTGAAAAGCGGATTCTTCCGTTCCAAAATAAGCATTTCTACCACCAGCAGGATAAGCACCAGCCATGCCAAAGCCTGGAACTGTTCATCGAATTCAGTATAAACCTGACTTTCTACATCAGCTTTTGACAATTTAGCAATTTCATTGTTCAACACCTTTTTCGGCAGAGTTGGTATTATCTACGCGGATATACATTCCATTGCCTGCCTTGGCTATTTCCTGGCACATTTGCTCATTCAAGCGGGTGACGATGACATTTCCATCTTTATCGCGACGAAAAATTGTTGCTACCATTCTCAGCTGGAATTGGAGAACCATCCGGTGAACCTACCCCTAGTACAAATACCTGCATACCTTTTTCGGCTGCTTCCTGGGCTGCTTCTACTGCCCCACCTTCATGATTCTCACCATCGGTAATGACAATAATCGCACGTCCCACTCCTTCTTGTGGAGTAAAACTCTTCATTGCCAGGCGGATGGCCGTACCGATATCCGTACCTTGTGTGGTTATTAATGACGGGTTAATGGTTTCCAAAAACATCTTGGCAGAAACATAATCGCTTGTAATAGGCAATTGCGTGAAAGCATCACCTGCAAAAACAATCAATCCTACTTTATCATTATTGAACGTATCTACCAGTCTGGATATCAATTTCTTTGATTTGTCCAAACGACTGGGAGTCACATCTTCTGCCAGCATAGAGTTTGAAATGTCTAATGCAATAACAGCTTCCACTCCACTTCGTTTCACCGTTTCCATCTTTGAGCCGAACTGTGGACGGGCCAACATCAGTATAACCAATGTCAACGCAGCAAAAGTCAGCCAAAACTTGATGTCAGGACGATACTTGGAAATAGTCGGCATAAGCCCTTTCAGCAATGCCGGATCACCATATTTGCGAATATTTTGGCGGCGGTGATAATTGGAATACAAATACAGCGCCACCAAAAACGGCAATAGGATGAGTAAATATAAAAAGTTCGGGTCTGCAAATCGAAACATGACTTTCTTTTTTAAGGTATTTTCTTTAATACTGAGTTACGCAACAAAAGTTCAAGCAAAATACAGAAGAAAGCAATCCAGGCGAATACCTGATATTCTTCTTCGCGTTTGCTGAATTCTTTCACGTTCAACTTCGTTTTCTCCAGTTTGTCAATCTCCTGATAGACTTCCTTCAGCTTGGAATTGCTGGTGGCACGGAAATAATTTCCGTTCGTTGTACCTGCAATCTCGGTCAAAGTCTTTTCGTCTATCTCGACGGGGACATTCACATATTGCGTCCCTGCGTAGGTCTGCATCGGATAAGGAGCAGTTCCGTTTGTACCGACACCAATAGTGTAGATCCTGATTCCGAACTGTTTAGCTATCTCGGCTGCCGTCAGTGGAGAAATATCTCCACGGTTATTACTACCATCCGTCAGCAGAATAATCACTTTCGATTTAGCCTTGCTGTCCTTCAGACGGGTCACCGCATTGGCAATGCCCATACCGATGGCAGTACCATCTTCAATCAGTCCGCGCTGGGCGATATCGCCTTTAATGCTGTTGAACAGATTCAGCAGTACCCCATGGTCTACCGTTAGCGGACATTGGGTAAAACTCTCACCGGCAAAGATGGTCAGACCGATATTATCATTGGGGCGGCCGTTGATAAACTCGGAAGCTACTTGTTTGGCGGCTTCCAAGCGGTTGGGTTTCAAGTCTTCGGCCAACATACTGGTAGAAACGTCTACTGCTAGCATGATGTCGATTCCTTCTATTTCGGTATTCTGCCAATTGTCTGTGGTCTGAGGGCGTGCCAAGATCAGGATTACCATGATGATAGCCACCGTACGGAGTACGAACGGAGCATGCAGCAAGTAAATCTTCCAGCTTTTGGGTGCCTTCATGTACATGCGTGTGGTAGAAACCTGAAGCGTAGGCTCGGTTTTCTTCCGCTTCATGACGTACCATATTATATAAGGTATGAGCAGAATCAGCAGAAATAGATATTCAATATTTGCAAAAATCATTGTTCCTAGTATTTATTTGTTAAAAACCAGAGGTTATATACACCACTCAGCACCTTATATAGAATTACCACAATCGCAATAACAATGATGCTGATGCTGCCCAGCAGAATCATTCTGCCCTGTTTGCTTCGCTTTTCCTCCACGGTGATTTCCGTAGGTTCGGGCTTTGCATTCGGGTCTGGTTCCACTTTTGTATTATTGATAAAGTCTACTGCGTTTACCAGATTCATATCGTTTTCATTCATCAACGGAGAATGTTTGGCGAATTTCACCAAGTCGGCAGTCTGGAACAAATACATCAAATCCTTGATAGACTCTTTGTCGTTGATTTCCTGTAGCTTATCAATAATTTCGGATGAAGTCATCTCCATAGCGTTAAAGCCGAATCGTTCTTCCATATAAGTACGGAGTACATCCGTCAGCTCGGTATAATAGGTCTTCGGATCGGCTGTACGCAAGGTTTTGTCTCCCTTGATACGCTCTATTTCCTTCAACGCCTGCTGGTGTGGCGGCAACTTCGGTTCAATCTTGATCTTCTTGATGATAGGCTTGTTATCTTTGTAGCGTACAAACAGGTAGTAAGCTAGTCCGCCCAAAGCAAGCATCAGCAAGGTAAGCCATACGATGGCCGATACGTCATCCCAGGTGATAGGTACTTCGCGAACGGTCTTCGGTCCGAAGAATTGTTCGGGATGCAGCGTATCTACCGGAATGGAATATACTTTTACGGCCAATGCTTTGGACCGGTAAGACTCTCCGTTTACCATCACCTCGAATGGGGGAAGATAGTAAAGTGCCGAGTCAAAAGAAGTTATTGTATATTCCTGTTTTATCAGCATACGCTTTCCATCGTTCAGCATCTGGGTATCAGGCTTGGCTATATCCAATATCTCCACTCCTTTTACCAATGTATCGCGTAGGAACGGAAGTTGCAGTTTTTGCTTGGCATCCATGCTGATTTCCAGCTTCACTTTAGCCTGTTCGCCAATGAGAAGCTGCAGCGAGTCAATGCTGGCGTCTACCGTAACCTGCTGTGCCTGTGCCTGTCCGGCTGTTATCAGCATAATTGCACAAACTCCAGCTTTCAAGAACTTTTTGCTAGTATTCAGTATATTCATATTCTTTAATTTCGTTTAGCAAATAAGTTAAGCAACGATTTCACATAATCCTGATCCGTGCGGATAGATACAGAGTCCACATTACTTTTAGTAAATGTTTCATTCAATACTCCCTGACGCTGTATCCACCAGTCATTATGTGCGCGACGCAAAGCTCGTGACGAGGTGTCAATCCATTGCTCGTGGCCGGTTTCGGCATCGCGTACTTTCATCAGTCCCACATCAGGTAACTCTGCCATGCGGCGGTCGTATACCTGAATAGCTACGATATCATGTTTCCGGTTGGCAATGGTCAAAGCATTGCGGAAGTCGTTTTCATCTATAAAGTCGCTTATCATAAAGGTGGTGCAACGTTTTTTGATCACGTTGGTCAGATATTCCACAGCCGTTTTTATATCTGTACGCTTGCTCTCGGGCTTGAAATCAAGCAGTTCACGGATGATATAAAGAATATGTTTACGGCCTTTTTTAGGCGGAATGAATTTCTCAATCCGGTCTGAAAAGAAAATAACTCCGATTTTATCGTTATTTTGAATGGCCGAGAATGCCAATGTAGCGGCAATCTCGGTCACCATATCCTTCTTCAACTGCTTCACCGTACCGAAATCCAAGCTGTTCGAAACATCAATCAAGAGCAATAACCGTCAATTCGCGCTCTTCTTCAAACACCTTGACAAAGGGTTTGTTGTAGCGGGCGGTTACGTTCCAATCAATGTCACGTACGTCGTCACCATACTGATATTCACGTACTTCCGAGAATGACATACCTTTGCCCTTGAATGCAGAGTGATACTGTCCGGCAAAGATATTGTTCGAAAGTCCGCGTGTCTTGATTTCAATCTGGCGAACCCGTTTTAATAAATCACTTGTTTCCATACTGTTCGTACTATGTTGTTTATTTATCCGGCGCATCGGTTTCTGTTTTTTCTCCTATCGAGAATGGTTTTTCAAACGGATGCATTTGGTGTTCCACCCATGTGGGATGGTGGTCCCACATAGATGAAACGGGAGTTCCACATGGGTGGAATGACAGTCCCACCCATGTGGAACTCTGTACTCAACCTTTTGTTTCCAAGGTTTCTTCCTAATTGTCAAGCAATTAAGAACTGCCTCAGAACACAATCCTTAGGGTACTTCCACTTTATTCAGGATTTTGCTTACAATTTCATCAGAAGACATATTCATAGCCTCTGCTTCGTAAGTCAAGCCGATACGGTGGCGAAGCACATCGTGAGCAACTGCACGAACATCTTCGGGAATTACGTAACCACGACGTTTGATGAACGCATAACTGCGTGCTGCCAATGCCAAATTGATAGATGCACGCGGTGAACCACCGAAACCAATCATGTCTTTCAGTTCTTTCAAGTCATATTTTTCAGGGAAACGGGTTGCGAATACGATATCAGCGATGTATTGCTCTATCTTTTCGTCCAGATAGACTTGGCGCACCACTTTACGGGCTTCCATAATATCTGTTGCTTTCAGAATGGGACGAACTTCGATTTTCTCTCCAGTAATATTTTGGCGGATGATTTTCTTTTCTTCTTCCAGCTTCGGATAGTCGATAATAACTTTCAGCATAAAACGGTCTACCTGGGCTTCGGGAAGCGGATAGGTACCTTCCTGTTCAATCGGGTTCTGAGTAGCCATTACAAGGAAAGGTTCGGGTAGCATAAAGGTTTCCTTGCTCAGTGTGACTTGACGTTCCTGCATGGCTTCCAGCAAAGCACTCTGTACTTTAGCCGGGGCACGGTTAATTTCATCGGCTAATACGAAATTTGCAAAAATCGGACCTTTCTTTGCTATGAATTGTTCGTCTTTCTGACTATAAATCATGGTACCGATAACGTCGGCGGGCAGCAAGTCTGGAGTAAACTGGATTCGGCTGTACTTGGCATCAATCAAAGATGCAAGCGTTTTGATCGCCAGAGTCTTTGCCAGACCCGGAACACCTTCCAACAGGATATGACCATCGGACAGTAAACCGATAAGTAATGATTCTACCAAATGTTTCTGACCTACAATAACCTGGTCCATACCAGTCATTAAGTTGGTTACGAACGCACTTTGTCTTTCAATTCGTTCGTTTAGTTCGCGAATGTCAATTGCTTCAGCCATAATTTTGTTTATTTAGTTGTTTCTTTATTGATCTAATAACGGGCTTGTAAATAGCCTTGTTCATTTAACGCAGCCAAAATTACGGTAATTAATTAACAGCGGCAACTAATTTTTATTAAAAAAGTAAAGTGCATCTCTACTTTTTAAAGGTTATTGGGCTAAAGAATTTTAAAATACAAAGATAAGGTTTGTAGAGTGAGAATATCAGTTGAGCGCACTTTTTTTACTTCTTGTATTTTGCCTGCTTTATTTAAGTCGAAAGCAGGCAAAATACAAGAAGTCTTATTTTTTAGGAGTTAATTCAGGAATACGCAGAGTAGTCCCTATGGGTACTCTGTCGGCATCTTTAATGATGTTTTTATTATGTTTCACGATATAGGGCCATAGCTTTTTTGTACCATAGAATTTCACAGCTAATTTTACCAGGCTCTCTCCTTCTCGTAATGTGTAATTAGTTTTAGTCCCTGTTATGTCATATTCTACAGTGTCGGCTAAAGTTTCTTTTTCAACATTTGCAGTTACAGCAACGCCAGAACTCTTTTTTCGTACTAGGAGATACAGCCTGTTGTGATTGACTGATGTTTTCTTTTCTAGTAACATCCATCCATATGTTTGCGGTATCTTTACCTTGCATTAATGAGTCATTAACCGGAATTGCAGGAATATCCTCTTCCAATTGTTCTTGGGTGTTTTTTATTGTAGCCGGCGATTGTAAATCCGAAGTTTTATCTGATTGCAAATACCAATATATGCCACCTGTGATGCAGACAATCAAAATGATAACAAGAATAATTCCCCGGGAAACTCTGTTCTTTTTCTCTCCTGAGATTTCTTGTGCTTCTGTTATCTCCTCTATCTTCTGTTCTTTTTCAAAATTAGAAGTAACAGTTACCGTTTTTTCTGACGGGGTTGCCTCTTGTGGCACTATTATTTCCAAAGATGTTTTTTCTTCACAAGCTTTATGAGCAGCCAGTATGGCTGCATCGGCAATAGTCATAACTTCTTCTTGAGGTTTGTCTGTTACCTTGTTTCCTTCTATTGTTTCTGCTAAAGGAGAAACCGTTTGGGGAACAGCCGTTTCAACAACAATATCCTTTTCTGCTTCAGTGACAATATCTTCCGATTTTTTTCCCGGTTCTATAATTTGTATCTCTTCCTTTGTGATTTCAACAGAAGGTACAGGTTCTTCAATAATTGTTTCCTCAATAACCGGAATAGTGTCTTCAGCGGCAATGGGATTCTCATTTGGAGAATCTTCTGTATTTTCCGTTTCTATGAGTTCAACCTCTTTAGCCGCAACTGTTTGTTTAGGCTTAGGCGCGTTTTCGTCAACGGTATCTTCCTCCTCTCCTTCTATTTCTGTTTCGGTATCTTCCAATTTGGTATTCTCATTTAATATAACCGTTTCAAAATGAGCAAATGGCTTATTTATTAAATCTTTCATGCTGGAATCCGGGGTAAAAGATATTTTTGTATGACCCTGTATTTCAATTCTTTCCCCCGTATTTACGTTTACACTTTCACGACTCTCCACCTCTGTGAGTTTAAACGTACCTAGTCCTTTAACCTTTACATATTTTTCAGTAGCTAGAGCTTCCTCTATCAGTTCAAACATTCCTTTGACAAAGATTTCAGCATCTTTTTTAGTCATGCTGTGTTTCTCAGCCAAAAGTTCGATGATATCTTGTATGGTTACTTTCTCGCTCATGATAATATTATAAATAAGGGCTATTTTATTTAAACTTTTCTTTTAAGGTTACGCTGGGTTTGTAAGTCAGCACTAACTTGGGGGGAATCAGCATACGTTGTTGAGTAGCCGGGTTAATAGAAATTCTTTCCAATTTTTTCTTAACCTCAAACGTACCAAATCCCTGAATTACAATGTTGTTGCCATCTTGCAATTCTTGGGTCATAACACCAATGACTGAGGATACCAATTGTGATGTATCTTTATTTGTATATCCTAGTTTACGTGATAATTCAGATATAAATTCTTTGTTATTCAAAGCTTAAAGTGTTAATTTGGTTGCTATATTAGTAAAAAAACAAACATTATCCAAACTTTATATGGGAAAAAGCCTATAAAATGCTGGCGTATAGGTCAAAATCATCGGCGGCTGTAATTTTCACTTTATAGAATTCACCTATTTTTAAGTACTCGTCATCAGCTTTTATCAAGACCTCAGGATCTACCTCAGGAGAGTCAAACTGGGTTCTGCCTATGTAGTAATCTCCTTCCTTCCGGTCTATAATGACTTTGAATTCTTTACCTATTTTCGTTTGGCTCAGTTCGCCGGCTATTTCCTGCTGAAGTGCCATTAATTCATCCAAACGCTGTTGTTTCACTTCATGAGAAATGGAATCTTCGTATTCTTTAGCGGCGAATGTTCCTTCTTCTTCTGAGTATGCAAAGGCCCCCATCCGGTCAAATCGTACTTTTTTGACGAATTCTTTTAATTCTTCAAAATCTTCTTCAGCCTCGCCGGGATGTCCTACCATTAATGTTGTACGTAAGTGAATACCGGGTACTTCCCGACGAAATTTTTCGATTAATTCGTAGGTTTCCGCTTTACTTACGTGTCGGCGCATTTTATTCAGCATATTGTCACTAATGTGTTGCAGGGCGATATCCATATATTTGCATACATTATCGTGTTCGCGCATAACACGGAATAATTCTTCCGGGAAATGCGCCGGATATGCATAGTGTAAACGTATCCATTCTACACCGGGAACATTAGCAATTCTTTCGATGAGTTCGGGCAATTTCTGACTTTTATATAGATCTACGCCGTAGTAAGTCAATTCTTGGGCTATAATTTGGAACTCCTTTACTCCTTCGGATACAAGTAGTTTCACTTCATCAATAATCTCCTCCATCGGACGTGAAATGTGGCGTCCTGTAATAATAGGAATGGCACAATAAGAACATTTACGGTCACAGCCTTCTGATATTTTCAGATAAGCATAGTGATGAGGAGTGGTTAATGTCCGTTCAATGGCAAATTCCGCCTTGTATGCTTTGCCTAAATCTGCCAGTAACTCATTCCAATTAAACTTACCATAGAATTTGTCTACTTGAGGAATTTCCAATGCCAATTCTTTTAGATATCTTTCTGAAAGGCAACCCATTACATATAGTTTTTTGAGTTTTCCTTCTTCTTTGGCCTGACAAAATTCCAATATCATATTGATCGATTCCTCTTTGGCATCGCCGATAAAACCACATGTATTAATAACTGCGATTTCTCCTTGCGGTTTATCGGAATCATGAGTTACTTTATAACCGTTTGCTTCCAGCTGACGCATCAGCTTTTCTGAGTCTACTAAGTTTTTGGAACACCCTAAGGTGATGATATCTATTGTGTTACGTTTCATTTATTATTCAGTCTCTCCAAATAGTGAGTCTACAAATTCTTTTTTGCGGAATACCTGCATGTCTTCAATACCTTCGCCCAATCCAATATATTTTACGGGAATTTTGAACTGCTCTGAGATGCCAATTACAACGCCCCCCTTGGCTGTTCCGTCCAATTTGGTAATTGCCATAGCAGTAACTTCTGTAGCCAAAGTAAACTGTTTTGCTTGTTCAAATGCGTTTTGACCGGTAGAACCGTCTAAAACCAGCAATACTTCGTGAGGTGCGTCCGCAACAACTTTCTTCATCACATTCTTGATTTTAGTAAGCTCGTTCATCAAACCTACTTTATTGTGAAGACGACCTGCGGTATCAATAATTACTACATCTGCATTATTAGCTACGGCAGAGCTTAAGGTATCAAAAGCTACGGATGCGGGATCTGATCCCATTTTCTGTTTAATAACAGGCACTCCTACTCTTTCTCCCCAAATATCCAATTGTTCTACGGCGGCAGCACGGAATGTATCAGCGGCACCCAAATAGACGGATTTGCCCGCCTTCTTAAATTGATATGCCAATTTGCCAATGGTTGTAGTTTTACCCACACCGTTTACACCTACCACCATGATGACATAGGGCTTCTTACCTTCCGGAACAGTGAAATCATCCGAATCCACCGTGTTATTTTCAGTCAATAATGCCGCTATCTCTTCACGGAGAATCTTGTTCAGTTCCTGAGTGTTTACATATTTATCTTTGGCAACTCTTTCTTCAATGCGTTTAATAATATTTAGAGTTGTTTCAACGCCTACATCCGAAGTAATAAGCACTTCTTCCAGATTATCCAATACTTCATCGTCTACTTTTGATTTACCAGCTACGGCACGGGCAATCTTACTAAATACACTTTCTTTGGTTTTGGACAATCCTTTGTCTAAAGTTTCCTTCTTTTCTTTCGAGAAAAAATTAAAAAATCCCATATTGGAGTCTGATTTATCTGTTTATGCTACAAAGATATAACTAATCTCTTACACGGACAAAAAAAAGTGTCACAATGATTGGTCATAATGTATTATGATGATAACATTGTGGTATAAAAAAAGTTCCTTCCATAATATATGAAAGGAACTTTCCATTAGTCTTCCGACTGAATTATTTCTTGAAAAAGTCTTGAACTTTTTCGTTAGGTACCATTTGCTCATCGAAGATGTAAGCTCCTGTTTTCGGAGATTTAACCATCTTGATAACCTTAGTATAAGAACGTCCTTCTTTACCTGTCTGAAGGGTTGCGACTGTTTTCTTTGCCATGGGTTATAATTATTTAATTTCTTTGTGAACTGTTACTCTTTTCAAAATAGGATTGTACTTCTTAAGTTCCAATCTTTCAGTGGTATTTTTTCTATTTTTTGTTGTAATGTAACGAGAAGTTCCCGGCATACCACTATCCTTCATTTCTGTGCATTCAAGGATTACCTGTACTCTATTACCTTTAGCCTTCTTTGCCATAGTCTATCTCTCCTTTTTAATTAACCAATAATTTTGATGCTTTTCCAATCACAATAGCCTTTGGTTACCGCTTCATTCAGCGCTGCATCCAAGCCTTTTTTATTAATCACACGTAAGCCGTTAGCGCAGATATTCAGGCTAATCCAGCAATCTTGTTCTACATAGTAGAATTTCTTAGTAAACAAGTTCACATCAAAAGTTCTTTTGGTTCTTCTCTTAGAGTGTGAAACATTGTTGCCAATCATGGCTTTCTTTCCGGTAATTTGACAAATCTTCGACATTGCTATCTTATTTTTATAGTTTTTTTCAATACTTATTTCAAACGGAGTGCAAAATAAGCACTTTTATTTGTATAAAACAAGAGTTTTTGCAAATAATTCTGCAATTACTGCTCATTTTCTTCGTTTTGGAACAACTTTCGGAGCAGTTGCAGTGCATTTTGGGTTGCATTTGCAATGTTTTTGTTTCTTCCTTCGTCGCCTTCCAATTTCAGTGTAATCACTTTGTCTTTACATCCGGCAGCAATCCAAATGGTACCTACCGGCTTGTCGGGGGTACCCTCCTGTGGGCCCTGCGATACCTGAAGTTGCTACAGCACAATCAGAATTCATCGATTTCATCGCCCCTTTTACCATTTCGATAACGGTTTCTTCACTTACAGCCCCATGAGTTTCTAAAGTTCCGTGGTTTACCCCCAACAGATTTTCCTTTATTTCGTTGGAATAGGCGATAATTCCACCTTTAAAGAAGTGTGAACTTCCGGCAACGGCTGTAATAGCGGCCGCCACACTTCCTGCCGTGCAACTCTCGGCAGTAACGAGTGTCAGGCCTTCTCTCCAAAACAAATCGTTAATCTCTTTACTTAAAAATTTACCTTCTACTGACATGTTGAAAACGGTTTTTAAATATTTAAATAGTTACCCGTGAATAAGCGGGCTTGTCTATAGTGCAAAAATCATTGTCCAGGTACTTGTAATAACCGGTAATTGCGATCATTGCAGCATTATCCGTAGTAAAGCTGAACTTCGGGATATAGATATTCCAACCATATTTCCCGGCATGTTCGCGGAATGAGTTACGAAGCCCGTTATTGGCTGATACCCCTCCGGCTACTGCCACTTCATTTATTTTGAGATTTTTGGCTGCTTTTCTCAGCTTATCCATTAAAATATCTACAATAGTCGCTTCTAATGAAGCAGCCAAGTCGTTTTTATGATGCTCGATGAAATCGGGATCTTCTTTCAACCAGTCACGCAAAGAGTATAGGAAAGAAGTCTTTAGTCCACTGAAGCTATAGTTATAGTCCGGAATATGTGGTTTACTGAAAGTGAACGCTTTGGGATTGCCTTGACGTGCCAGTTTATCAATGATAGGACCTCCGGGATAACCTAAGCCCATTACTTTAGAACATTTGTCGATAGCTTCTCCTGCTGCATCGTCAATAGTTTGTCCCAAAACTTCCATATTATTATAGGCCTTTACCAATATTATCTGTGAGTTTCCTCCTGACACCAGCAGGCACAAGAAAGGGAATTTAGGTTGGTTGTTGTCTTCTTCCGATTCTTTAATGAAATGGGCTAACACATGGGCTTGCAGGTGGTTAACATCAATCATTGGTATATTTAATGAACGTGCGAAACCTTTCGCAAAAGATACTCCGACCAGTAATGATCCCATCAAGCCGGGTCCTCGGGTGAATGCAACGGCGCTTAGTTGCTCCTTGGTAACTCCTGCCCTTTTTAAGGCTTCGTGCACCACCGGTACAATGTTTTGTTGATGGGCACGTGACGCCAATTCGGGAACCACCCCTCCGTAAGCTTCGTGAACAGCCTGGCTGGACACTACGTTGGACAACAATACGCCATTCTTGATAACTGCGGCTGATGTGTCGTCACAGGAAGATTCTATACCTAATATAATTGTATCCATATTTCTATACCTTAATTATATATATTAATGTGTCAGAATTTCAAGTCCGTTATCTGTCATAACGAAAGTATGTTCCCACTGTGCAGACGGCTGTTCGTCTTCGGTGACTACAGTCCAGCCATCTTCCTCATCAATGAAGACTTCCCATGTTCCCATATTGATCATTGGTTCAATGGTAAAAACCATTCCCGGGACCAATAGCATACCAGTTCCTTTTTTTCCAAAATGTTCTACATCCGGTTCTTCATGAAACTCTATGCCTACTCCGTGTCCGCAGAGATCACGCACTACTGAGAATCCATTTTTTTAGCATGTTTTTCAATGGTATGTCCTATGTCTCCCACAAAACCAAATGGTTTTGCAGCTTCCATGCCTATCTCCAAACATTCTTTAGCTACTCGTACCAGTTTCTCTTTCTGAGGTGTGGTTTTTCCAATGGTAAACATACGCGATGCGTCGGCATAATAACCATCAAGAATGGTAGTACAATCCACATTGATAATATCTCCTTCTTCCAGAATGTCGAATTCATTAGGAATACCGTGACAAACAACCTCATTGATAGAGGTGCAGCAACTTTTTGGAAAACCTTCATAACCTAAGGTTGCAGGAATGCCGCCATGATCTTTAGTGTATTCATAAACTAGTTTGTCTATTTCCAATGTGCTCATGCCTGCATGGATCTCGCGTTCTACAAGGTCTAGCACTCCGGTATTGATAATACCGCTACGGCGTATTCCTTCAATCTGTTCTGGTGTCTTAATCAGTTCACGTGAAGGCACCAAATGACCTCTATCTTGATAATAGAGAACCTTTTTATCTAACTCTGTGAGTTCCATACCTTTGGGCACTCTCCAGTTTATTTTATTTCTTTTCATATCAAAGGATTAATTGACTTACAAAGTTAGAGGAAATATTTGTAAAAATGGCTCATCCGGCAATAAATATCTTCATAAAAAGAGAATTTACATGAAATTTGACAGAAACAAATGTTAAATAATCATGTCTTTTACATGAATTTTATGTAGGAGAGTCTATTTTATTTTAATAAAAGGTTATATTTACCGCAAAAAACTAAGCATTCTATTATTAACTTCTTTAATTGAACATCAAAATGGATAAACATCAAATTGGAGTAAACGCAGGAAAAGTTTGGAAACTGCTGAATGACAATAAACGGTGGAGTTATTGTGATTTAAAAAAGAGCTTCAGAGTTGTCTGACAGAGATTTGAATGCAGCTATAGGTTGGCTGGCCAGAGAGAATAAAAATAGACTTTGAATGTTCTAACGGGAGACGATTGCCTGTTCTGAGCGTCAATGTTTATATTGGCTGAATACGAGAAACAGATAATTATGTGGGGCCAAAACTTTCATAATTATCTGTTCTCTTTTTTTAATCAACTTTTCTAATCACTTTGGCTGGATTACCTACAGCAACGGAATTGTCGGGAATGTCTTTAGTTACGACACTTCCAGCTCCGATAATACAGCGATGACCTATTTTTACTCCGGGACAAAGAATAGCTCCTCCTCCTATCCAGCAATCTTCTCCGATAGTTACGGGATATGCATACTCTTTGGGTTCGCGTCGGGTTATGTAATCTACCGGATGATGTGGAGTATAGATCTGTACATTGGGTCCTATCAATGTATGTGCTCCTATGGTGATATATCCACCGTCTAAAAATGTACAGTTGGCATTCACAAAGACATGCTCTCCTAAGCGGATGCCGTGTCCATGATCACAGTAAAATGGTGGACAGATGACAGAAGTGGAAGGGATACCCGGCACTAATTCTTCCAGCACTTCCCTGAAACCATCATCGTATGTACTCATCATCCGTAATTGGACCACTAGTTTTTTGGCGTGTATGAAACTGGCCTGTATTTCCGGTTTCTCCATATCGGCCAGCTGACTGTTACGCATTTTGTCTATCTCGTTCATAATTAAAGGGCTTTAAGATTTCGCCTCAAATGTAGGATTTGTTTTCCGTTCTGCCAAATATACACCACACAAGATAAGAAAACAACCGGTAAGGGCTATCCAAGTTATCTTTTCATTAATAATGACCGCTGAAGTAAGAAGAGTTACCAAAGGGACGATATAAATATAGTTTGTACTTTTTACGGCTCCCAATTCCTTGACACATACATTCCAGGCTATGAAGCAGAGCATGGAGGCGACAAATCCCAAAAAGAGAAGATTTCCAAACACGATGGGTTGCATCATCAAGACATTGTCCCAATTTAACGGACGGATAAAAACATGGGCAGAATGGTCAGCACTCCGTAGAAGAATACTTTACGGGTAATGAATACGATAGAATAATGATTATCCAATTGTTTGAGAATAAGGCAATAAAATGCCCACATCAATGCAGCGGTCAGTGAAAGAATATCTCCCAAAGGATTAATTTTCAGAATGAAACTGCCGTTGAAAACAACTAGCCCCACTCCTATCAAAGCCATGATCGATCCGTAAACAAGATGGCGGGTGAAAGGTTCTTTTCTTCTGAACAAATAAGAAAGTAGTGTGGTCAGAACAGGTGATGTGCATACTATCAGAGACACGTTGGAGGCTAATGTGATACCGAGAGCCGTATTTTCAGTAATGAAATAAATAGTTCCTCCACATAATCCGGCCAATAAAAGTAACAATTCATCTTTTATTCTATTGGCAAATAGTTTTTTATAAGAAATACACCACATGCAAAGATAGGCCAGAGTGAAACGATAAAAGAAGATGTCGGAAGGACTTAATCCATGTTGGATTAGAATCTTAGTAGAAACAAAAGTAGTCCCCCAGATAGCTACAGTGATTATTGCCATTAAGTGATAGACGAACCTTGATTTGATTACATTCATAATTTATATGTGTTTTATTATGTTGCAAAGATAGGTTTTGTTTTCGAGAAACTTATCAAAATATATGGCATAGTTGAGCTGATACAAAGTTCGTTTGTTTTCTCACTTACCTTGGGCGCGGCCCTCAAGGTAAGTGAGATATTTCTATTTCTGGGGAATCCAGGAATCTACCAGCTCCTGATGTTCTTTTACCCATTTTTCCGCTCCTTCTTTTTCATTATATTCATTTTGTGATACATCATCCAGCAAGCTGCTGATTTCTTCGGTGCTCAGATGTATGTTTTCTATCAGTTTTACCACAAACGGGTGTTGCTCACCAAATCCTTTGCAGGCAATGGCTGTAATTGTTTCCGCTTTACCAAAAATGCCTTTCGGGTCTTCTAAAAATTTTAATTTAAAGCGGGTGAACATCCAATGGGGAGTCCATCCCGTCACCACAATCCATTGATGTTCGTCAATGGCTCTTTTTAGTACTGCGGTCATAGCCGGTCCGCTAGACTCCAGCAATTTGTAATCCAGATTGTATTTTTCTATGGCCATATCTGCAGCATGCATAATCCCTGCGCCGGCATCAATGCCGATAATCTCGCCTCCGAATTTTTCTTTGTTGGCATTTAATTGGTCAATAGAATGAATGTCCACATAATCGGGGACTACCAGACCGATACGGGCATCTGGATAGATCTTGCCTAAGATTTCCAGATTCTTTCCGTATTGTTTCATATAATCGGCCTGTGTGGCTGGTAACCAAGCATCCATCAGCAAATCTACTTTGCCACGGGCCATTGTTGCATAGATAGGAGCTGGATCAGCATTCTTTAAAATGACATGATAACCTTGTTGTTCAAGAATCACTTCCGTTAAATAGGTCAGAGCGATGCCATCGTCCCAGTTTATGTATCCAATGCTTATTGTCTTATCATCTTTTTTCCCGCTGCAAGAGGTAAGCAACAGGAGGAAAGACAAAAAATATAGTATTTTCTTCATGCTTATTTCCCTTTCTTTTGTTTTCCAAGTCCTTGTGTTATTCTATCCAGAATGATGGCTAGGATGACTACTGCGATACCGCCTTCGAAACCTAAACCTATTTTCATCTGCGTGATACCTTTCAATACGATTTCCCCTAACCCTCCGGCTGCAATCATAGCGGCAATGACCACCATGGAGAGCGACATTAGGATTGTCTGGTTTATACCGGTCATGATGGTGGGCAATGCCAGCGGTAATTGTACCTTGAATAATAATTGCATAGGTGTCGCACCAAAAGAGCGCGAAGCTTCTATAACATTCTTCGGTACTTGCTTGATACCCAGGCTGGTCAGACGCACTACGGGAGGCATGGCAAAAATAATGGTGGCAAAAGCTCCCGGAACGGTTCCCAGCCCGAAAAAGAGTACGGCAGGAATCAGATAGACGAAAGCAGGCATCGTTTGCATCAGGTCGAGGATAGGATGCAGAATTTTATCACATCGTTTGCTGTTTGCGCTCCATATTCCCAATGGAAGTCCCATGATAAGAGCGATGATGGTAGACGAAAGCACCAATGCTAAAGTCTGCATGGTTTCGTTCCAAAATCCCATTCCCCAAATCAGTAATAATCCTAAAATGGTAAAAATGCTGACTCCTTTTCCCGATTTATACCAAGCCAGGATGGCCAGCAATGCTATTGTTACATAAAAAGGTATCCACATCAATATGTTTTGGAACCCATCTATGAACCCGCCTATTCCAACATTGATGGCGTCGAAAAGAGGGGCAAAGTTTTCTGTGAGCCAGTTGATGGCTGTTTCTATATATTTTCCTATGTTTATCATAATTCGATAGCGTTTTGAATAAGTTCATTAATTTCTTCTTTATCTTTTCCGGTCATCTCTACTACGATGGACGATAGAGGAACCAAGCCTTTCAGTTCGCGTTCTTCATTTACCACATAAATGGGAGAATTGGTTTTCGTAATTAAGGGAAGCAGATCCTCAATCTTTGTGTCCTCCGTAACGGAATGTACTTCACTTTGTACGGCTTCCTTGATTGATTTTATACCTTTATGCCGAAGAATGGCGGCACTTTCCAATGTAATCTCTCCTATCAGCTTGTCATTTTCATCTATCACAGGAAGCACGGTAATATCTCTTTCTTTCATCTTTCTGATCAGAACCTCGGGACCTTCTTTACGCAGACGGGCTACGGCGGGACGGGTTATCATAATACTTCCTGCCGTTATGATTTTGCTCCGGTCCACATTTTCTACAAATCTTGCCACATAGTCATTGGCTGGTTCTGTTAAAATTTCTTCTGAAGTTCCGACTTGCACCACTTCTCCGTCTCTCATAATGGCAATGCGGTCACCCAGTTTAATTGCTTCGCTCAAATCATGCGTGATAAAGACGATGGTCTTTTTCATTTTGGATTGCAGCGCCAGCATTTCATCTTGCATTTGTACGCGGATCAATGGGTCCAAAGCGGAAAAGGCTTCATCCATCAGTAATATTTCCGGATCATTTGCCAAAGCGCGTGCCAACCCGACACGTTGCTGCATTCCGCCGGAAAGTTGTCCGACCATCTGATTCTGATATCCTTTCAGCCCGACTATTTCCATACTCTTCATGGCTTTTTTCTCACGTTCTTGTTTGGGAACTCCTTGGAGTTCAAGACCGAATGCAATATTGCTTAAAACACTGCGATGAGGTAACAAACCAAAATTTTGGAACACCATAGCTATCTCCCGGCGACGCATTTCCAACAATTCCTTATCAGATGCGGCAGTAATATCTGTTCCATTAATCAGTACTTGTCCTTTTGTGGGTTTGATTAATCGGTTTATGCAGCGCAATAAAGTTGATTTGCCACTACCCGATAGCCCCATGATTACGAAGAATTCTCCTTCTTTGATTGTCAGATTGGCGTTTTTAACTGCTACAGTACAATTAGTCGCCTTTAAAATTTCATTTTTGCTTTTTCTTTCTTTCAACATCCGGAACGCTTTCTGCTTTTCCGGACCGAAAACAAGATATAAGTCTTTTATTTCTATTTTGTTCATAGTCTATAATAGTTTAAATTAATTAAGAATAGGGAGGAATTGACGGAAGTAAATTGAGATGTCATCCGGTATATTTAACGAAACAAAATATAAAAAGGTTCATTATAAGATGAGTTTAATTGATCAGTAAATATGTTTCTTACAGCTTGTTATTGTTTACTCCCTACGGGAGTGGTTCAGAAAATCCGAGATTAAAAAAAGATAATCAGAAAGCGTTTTCTATAAAACAGAAATTAAGTATTATCCTTTTGTCGAGCGTTCATTTTATTCTATCTTTGTCCCGCAAAACAGAATAAATATATGGATAGTATTTTAATTATTGATGATGAACCGCAAATACGCAAACTTCTTTCGCGTATGATGGAATTGGAAGGTTACGAAGTATTCCAGGCAGCCGATTGCCAGTCTACATTGAAACAACTTAAGTTACATAATCCCCAAGTGGTGTTGTGTGATGTGTTTTTGCCGGACGGCAATGGAGTGGATATGGTTACAACCATCAAAAAACTCTATCCAGAATTGGAGGTGATACTTTTGACCGCCCACGGTAATATTCCGGATGGTGTGCAGGCAATCAAGAATGGAGCCTTTGATTATATCACCAAAGGGGATGATAATAATAAAATTATTCCGTTAATCAGCCGGGCTATGGCTCAGGCTAAAAAGAATGTAGGGGAAAAAGTGAAAACAGAAGAAACCCAAAGTTTCTCTTTTGACGCTATAAAAGGGAAGTCGGAGGGTATGCAACAAGCCGTAGCATTGGCCCGAAAGGTTTCGGCAACGGATGTTACAGTCTTGCTGACCGGAGAAACAGGCACGGGGAAAGAAGTCTTTGCACAAGCCATCCATCGCAACAGTCTTCGCAAAGAGAATGCTTTTGTGGCTGTAAACTGTTCTGCTTTTAGCAAAGATCTGCTTGAAAGCGAGATATTCGGTCATAAAGCCGGTTCGTTTACCGGAGCGATGAAAGATAAGAAGGGGCTGTTCGAAGTGGCCGATAACGGAACCATCTTTTTGGATGAAATAGGTGAAATGGCTTTCGAGCTGCAGGCCAAATTGCTTCGTGTGCTCGAAGCGGGAGAGTACATCAAGATAGGCGACACGAAACCGACGAAAGTGAATGTCCGCGTTATCTCCGCCACCAATCGGGACCTGAAAAAAGAAATAGAACAAGGTAATTTCCGTGAAGATCTTTATTATCGTCTTTCTGTTTTTCAGATACACCTCCCTCCTCTTCGTGAGCGCAAAGAAGACATCGAACTTTTGGCGGGAAGCTTTATCCAACTCTTTTCAAAAAAACTGGGGAAACAAGTGGAAGGGATGGCTCCGGAGTTCTTGAATGCTTTGAAAGCTGCCGACTGGAGAGGAAATATCCGTGAATTGCGAAACGTGATAGAACGCAGCATGATTGTCTGCGACAAACAGCTTACCTTACAAGATCTTCCTATTGAAATACAGAATACCCGACAGGAAGATTATTCCGGCAAGAATTATTCGGAGTTTGAACTGGCCGCTATGGAAAAACGTCATATTGCTAAAGTTCTGCAACATACTAAAGGAAACAAGACTGAGGCTTCACGTTTATTGAAAATAGGTTTGACTACTTTATATAGAAAAATAGAGGAATACGGTATTTAGTTATTGAGTACCATTGATTAAGCCGTTTCCTCCTTATGGCTAAGCCCACTCTTATGGTTTGCTGCTACAGTTTCTTCCGGTGGACTGTACAGTCCACCGGGGCAGTCCGTACAGTCCATTGCAGTGGACTGTACGGAGCGATGCCGGCGACTATAGTATGTAACCGTAAGAATGGGCTTAACCATAAGGAAGAAAGAGCTTAGTATCAGGTATGAAAGACCATACGGTAGCGTTTCACAAGCTGGAACACTTACTACACTCTTCTGTCCGTCACAGTTTCAGCAAAGATGGAAATGGAATCGGTATAGTACGGATTTTAGAAATCCCCCGTGGCTTTCCTCAGCAAGACAGGAGCTCTCGATATACTTCAGCATCTTCTTCCGAGAAACAGCATACAATCACTTCTCCTTCATAGCCATGTGCCATTTCTTCCCCGATGGCATTCAATGCGATACGTGCCGCTTCTTCCTTGGGATAATGATATACGCCGGTACTGATACAGGGGAATGCAATGCTTTGGATGCCGTTTTCTCTCGCTAGTATAAAACTGGTACGATAACATGATGCAAGTTTTTCGGCTTCTCCATGCGTTCCCCCATGCCATACGGGCCCTACAGTATGAATTACTTTCCTGCATGGCAGGTTGTATGCATCGGTTATCTTGCTTTCCCCTGTCGGACAACCGCCCAATGTTTTGCATTCCGCTAACAACGCCGGACCTGCAGCCCGATGGATAGCTCCATCTACACCGCCACCACCCAGCAACGAACTGTTGGCTGCATTTACAATGGCGTCGACTTTTAAAGTAGTGATATCGGCTACGGTAACATTTATCTTTTTCATTTTTCCTTTCTGTTTTTCTGTATTAAAACCTCTATACAAAGCTATATAATAAATTGGGGAATTATGCAGTTTGGCAGCAAATAAATCAATTATTCTCCTGTTTTGATATCCTTCCCTTTTCATTTTGAAAAGATCTTCTTTTGCTCCCTCTTTTTTCTTGTTGTTATATCTGTATATAAATCAATTACTTATCTCCTGTTTGCCAGTAATGGCACACTATTGGCATATAGCGTGGCAGTTAACAATAGTATTAATTTAAAAAAGGAATTATGGATTTATTTTCAATCGGATTTGCGGTTTGTACCTTGAGCGGCATAGCTTGCTTTTGGCTTTTCTTTAAATGTATAGACTGGTTCGAGAAGATCTAAAAAAGAAAGGAGAAACAAGTTATGTACACAGCATTATTTGTAGTTAGTTTGATTATGTTCGGCTATATGATGTATGTTCTTATCAAGCCGGAGAAGTTTTTAAAAAAGTAAGTTAAGAAATAAAGAGTTATGAATACTGAAGTTTTAGGTGTTATAGCGCAAATTGTCTTATTGATAGTGCTTAGCTATCCTTTGGGCAAATATATCGCTAAAGTTTATAAAGGTGAAAAGACTTGGTCGGATTTTATGAAGCCCGTTGAACGGGTTATGTTCAAACTGAGTGGTATCAATCCCAATGAGGAGATGAACTGGAAACAGTTTTTGAGAGCCTTGCTGGTGGTAAATCTATTTTGGTTCCTTTGGGGGATGGTACTGTTGGTTACACAAGGTGTGCTGCCGCTTAACCCGGATGGAAATGCCGGTCAGACTGCGCATCAGGCATTCAATACTTGTATCAGTTTCATGGTGAACTGTAACTTGCAACATTATAGCGGTGAAAGTGGGCTGACTTATTTTACTCAGCTATTCGTCATCATGCTCTTTCAGTTTATTACTGCCGCTACCGGTATGGCTGCCATGGCAGGTATAATGAAAGCGCTGGCTGCAAAGACTACTCAGACTATTGGCAATTTCTGGAACTATTTGGTATTAAGTTGTACCCGTGTCCTGTTGCCTCTTTCATTGATCGTAGGTTTTATCCTGATTGTGCAAGGCACTCCGATGGGCTTTGACGGAAAAAATGAAGGTGACCACCATGGAAGGAACTACACAATATGTATCACAAGGCCCTACGGCGGCTATTGTCCCTATCAAACAATTGGGTACTAATGGGGGTGGTTATTTTGGTGTAAACTCTTCTCATCCCTTGGAGAACCCTACCTATTTTGCTAATATGGTGGAATGTTGGTCTATCCTTATCATACCTATGGCGATGGCATTTGCATTCGGTTTCTATCTGAAACGTAAAAAATTGGGTTATAGTATATATGGTGTCATGCTGTTTGCTTATCTGGTAGGAGTTTGTATCAATGTCAGTCAGGAGATGGGTGGTAATCCACGTATTGATGAGATGGGGATAGCGCAGGATAATGGCGCGATGGAAGGTAAAGAAATACGTTTGGGCTCGGCCGCCACTGCTTTGTGGAGTATTACTACTACGGTTACTTCCAATGGTTCTGTCAATGGTATGCACGATTCAACAATGCCGCTTTCGGGTATGATGGAAATGCTGAACATGCAGATCAACACATGGTTTGGCGGTGTAGGTGTGGGATGGATGAACTACTTTACATTTATTATTATCGCCGTGTTCATCAGTGGGTTGATGGTAGGCCGTACACCGGAGTTTCTTGGTCATAAAGTAGAAGCACGTGAAATGAAGATTGCTTCCATTGTAGCACTACTTCATCCGTTTATCATTTTAGTTGGTACAGCATTGGCTGCTTATCTGTTTGTTCATGCGCCTGCATTTGTGGAAAGTGAAGGTGGCTGGTTGAACAATCCCGGATATCATGGTCTGAGTGAAATGCTTTATGAATACACCTCGTGTGCCGCCAATAATGGTTCCGGTTTTGAAGGACTGGGTGATAACACATGGTTTTGGAACTACTCTTGTGGTATTGTGCTGATATTAGGACGTTTTGTCCCGATTGTAGGTCAAGTGGCCATAGCAGGTATTCTGGCTAAGAAAAAATTTATTCCCGAAAGCGCCGGCACATTGCAAACCGATACAGTGACATTCGGTGTGATGACATTTGCGGTTATTTTTATTGTTGCCGCACTATCATTCTTCCCGGTACATGCATTAAGCACTATTGCCGAGCACTTGAGTTTATAATTCTGATAACAGACAACGATATTAATAGAAGATATGAAAGATAATAAATCAGCTTCTTTATTTCAGAAGGAGCAAGTTATTGACAGCATAAAACAATCATTCGTGAAGTTGAATCCGCGAGTGATGATTAAGAATCCGATTATGTTCACGGTAGAGGTTTGTACAGCTATTATGTTCTTGGTGATGCTCTACTCTATCGTTAATGATTCACAAGGCTCATTTATTTATAATTTATGGGTTTTCGTAATTCTGTTCATCACCTTGTTATTTGCTAATTTTGCTGAAGCTATTGCCGAAGCGCGCGGAAAAGCACAAGCCGATAGCCTGAGGAAGACTCGTGAGGAGACTCCTGCCAAATTGATTGTGAACGGGACTTTGAAAACTGTCAGTAGTTCCCAGTTAAAGAAAGGTGATATTTTTGTATGTGAGGCAGGAGATGTTATTCCTGCCGATGGCGAGATCATCGAAGGACTGGCGTCTATTGACGAAAGTGCCATCACAGGCGAATCCGCTCCTGTAATCCGTGAAGCAGGCGGTGACAAGAGTTCAGTAACAGGAGGTACAAAAGTATTGTCCGATCAGATAAAAGTAATGGTAAGCACCCAGCCGGGTGAAAGTTTCTTGGATAAGATGATTGCATTGGTGGAAGGCGCATCCCGCCAGAAAACACCGAATGAAATTGCATTGACTATCCTGTTGGCAGCATTTACATTGGTCTTTGTCATTGTGTGTATCACCCTTAAACCGTTTGCCGATTATACGGGAACTGTCATTACCATTGCTTCTTTTCTGTCCTTGTTTGTCTGCCTCATTCCCACCACTATCGGAGGATTGCTTTCGGCTATCGGTATCGCCGGGATGGATCGTGCTCTGCGTGCCAACGTCATAACCAAATCGGGTAAAGCAGTGGAAACAGCCGGAGATATAGATACTTTGCTTCTTGATAAAACAGGAACAATAACTATAGGAAACCGTAAAGCTACTCGTTTTTATCCGGCTCAGGGAGTGGATGAACATGCTTTCATCGAAGCCTGCCTACTCTCATCTGTATCTGATGATACTCCGGAAGGTAAATCTATTATTGAACTGGGACGTGAATCGGGTTTACGGATGCGTAATTTGAATACCGATGGTGCTCATATGATAAAATTTACCGCCGAAACCAAATGCTCGGGTATTAACTTGAAGGATGGAACAGAAATCCGTAAAGGTGCATTTGATGCTATCCGCAAGATAGCTTTGTCTGCCGGAAACCCTTTCCCAAAAGAAACGGAAGATATCATTCAAACCATTACAAGTAATGGAGGTACTCCATTGGTGGTGAGTGTCAATAAGAAAATTGCCGGAGTTATAGAATTGCAGGATATCATAAAACCGGGTATTCAGGAACGTTTTTGAACGTTTACGCAAGATGGGGGTAAAAACAGTCATGGTGACGGGAGATAACCCTTTGACCGCCAAATATATTGCAGAGAAAGCCGGAGTAGACGACTTCATAGCCGAAGCTAAACCGGAGGATAAGATGGAGTATATCAAGAAAGAGCAGGCTGCCGGCAAACTGGTTGCCATGATGGGTGACGGAACAAATGATGCTCCTGCCCTTGCCCAAGCTAATGTGGGGTTGCCATGAATAGCGGTACACAGGCTGCCAAGGAAGCAGGGAATATGGTGGATTTGGATAATGATCCTACCAAGCTGATAGAAATTGTTGAGATAGGTAAACAATTGCTGATGACACGTGGTACACTGACCACTTTCTCCATAGCCAATGATGTGGCCAAATATTTTGCCATTGTTCCTGCATTGTTCATGCTTTCCATTCCAGAACTGGCTGCATTGAATATTATGGGGTTGCATAGCCCTGAGAGTGCTATCTTATCTGCAGTTATATTCAATGCCATCATTATTCCTATTCTGATTCCGCTGGCATTGAAAGGAGTTCAATACAAACCGATAGGAGCTTCCGCCTTGCTTCGTCGTAATCTTTTGATATATGGCATAGGTGGTGTTATTGCTCCTTTTGTGGGTATTAAATTAATAGATTTAGTAGTAGGATTATTCTTTTAACAAGTAAATAACAATGAAAAATTTTATAAAGTCATTCAGACTTACTTTAGTCTTTTGTGTGTTTTTCTCAGTATGCTATATACTAGTCTTATGGATTTTCGCTCAATTTGCCGGACCTAATTCCGGCAATGCCGAGGTTGTGGAACTTAACGGAAAAGTGGTAGGTGCAGCCAATGTGGGACAATTATTTACAGAAGATATCTATTTCTGGGGACGTCCTTCATGTGCTGGTGAAGGTTATGATGCGGCTAGTTCGGCCGGTAGCAATAAAGGTCCTACCAATGAGGAGTATCTGGCTGAAGTAGAAGCTCGGATTGATACATTTTTAAAGCATCATCCTTACTTGAGCCGTAAGGAAGTACCTGCCGAAATGGTAACAGCCAGCGGTTCCGGATTGGATCCTGACATCACTCCGGCCTGCGCATACGTGCAGGTACAACGTGTGGCTAAAGCTCGCGGAATGAGTGAGGAAACTGTAAAAGCTATTGTAGATAAAGCTGTGGAAAAACCGTTTATGGGCATGTTCGGTACAGAGAAGGTGAATGTGTTAAAACTGAATGCTGCTTTAGAAAAGGCAAAATAATAAAAATATATAGTCATTAAATTAGGAAGATGTGCGTCATGAAAAAGAGAAGTTTCCTGGATACCGAGAGCCTGTCGGCTCTAGAAGCTGTGGCTATCATTGTATTGTTCTTTGCTTTGATAACATGGATTCTTGATCTTTGACGTGCATCACCATTGAATGATGCATCTTGATTCAGAAAAACTCAAAATGGATATTTCCTTTCAGACAATAAGAAGGAAATAGTAGAAATATGTAAAACACGAATATTAATTAGTTTAATTTTTTAAGATGAAAAGGAATTTGAAAAAAGTGGTCTTGGTGCTGGCTTTACTGTTGCCTGGAGTGATAAAAGCACAAGAATTTAACGTAACGGCTAAGGCAGATTTTGTAAGTGATTACATTTGGCGTGGCGCTTACCAGAATTCAGGATTTTCTGTACAGCCTACATTAGGATTATCTTACGGCAACCTTTCTTTATCTGCTTGGGGGAGTCAGAGCCTGACCAAGACAGACGGTGCACAAGAGTTTGACATCAATTTAAGCTATACTATTGGCGGTTTAGGTATTACAGTAACCGACTATTGGTGGAATGGCATCACCATGCCCTACGGGGATTATAAGCATGATCATCATTTTGAAGGAACATTAGCTTATAATTTCGGCGAGAACTTTCCTCTGACCTTGAGTTGGTCTACTATGTTTGCGGGAGGAGACGATAACAAAGACGGTGATCGTGCTTATTCCACTTATATCAATGCTTCTTATAATATTGCTTGCCCGGCAGAAATTACGCTCACTCCTTCCGTTGGTTTCACTCCTTGGAAAGGAATGTATGATGCTGATGGTGCTGCTTTTACAGATATTGCTTTAAAAGCTTCCAAGAACATTAATATTACAGATAATTTTTCTTTGCCTTTGTTTGTACAGGCTATTGTTTCGCCCTCATTTGACAAAACTTATCTGATAGCCGGATTAAGTATTGGGTTTTAAATGTGTGATTTTTTTGATGAAAAGGAGAAATGCAAAGCATTTCTCCTTTTTGTTGTATTAGAGTGACTTATCTTTTTTTGATTCTTGCCAGATGTGGTATTTTTGTTCAAAGAGTTGCCACGTGGAGAATGGAATATGGCAAAAACTAAAGATAGTTTTGTATCTCTTTAATGTTATTCAACTTAATAAAGTGGGAGTGCGTTACTTCTCCTTCACATTGTTCGTGTGCCCAAGTGATATGATGAGGTACATAGGCTGCATAACCTCCGAGTTCCAATATGGGAATAATATCTGACTTTATTGAGTTTCCTATCATCAGTAAATTTTCTGCCTTACACCCTAAATTATCAAGCAATCTTTTATAATCCGCATTCTTCTTGTCGCTCATTATTTCTATGTGGCAAAAACATTCTTGTAGTCCGGACGCAGAAATCTTTCTTTTTTGATCGAACAGATCACCTTTGGTGGCCAATACTAATTTATAATTTTCGCACAAGGCTGATATGACTTCTTGCACACCGTCCAATAATATGATTGGCCTTTGCAGAAGTTCCTGGCCTGATCGGAGGATTTCTTTTACGAGATTGAGATCTCCTTCTCCATTAGTAACTTTGCAAATGGTTTCAATCATGCAAAGCAGCATTCCTTTCAGTCCATAACCATAGATATCCAGATTTTTTATTTCTGTTTTGAACAGTTCTTCTGATATGGAAGGAGCTGGTAAATATTTCCTCAGAAGATGACAAAATCTGTGTTCCAACTCTTGAAAATAAAGTTCATTTTCCCAAAGAGTGTCATCGGCATCAAAAGCGATAAAATTCTATTTTATTTTTCATGTTTTATTATTAGAATAGGAAGAGGGAGCAATCATATCATAATGTATTGTTTTGTCCGTCTTTTAAGTTCTGTATAAATTCGGCAATATTTCGTCCATCCACCAAGCCATGGTGGACACTGATGGATATAGGGAGCAAAAGTTTCTTTTTTTCTTGTATCAGCTTACCTGTGGAAATTTTGGGTATAGAATCTCCTGTTTGAATTGAACCGGCATGTTTCATCTCGGAAAAGGCAAACCAAGGCAGAGCCGAATAACGGATGACATCTGCTCTTGCAGTGTCCTTGGAAAAAGAAAGTCCGGCACTGTTTTTTACTCTATGTATTTCCTTTTCTGCATTTTCAATAAATAAGGAAAGATCTGTGTCATACTCAAAAAATCCAAAGCCAAAAGTTCCGTCCTCTCTTCCGATAGTGGGCGAAATATTGATTTTATCATATTCTACTACTTCTCCGTTTTCTATACGTAATTTGAATGCAGTAGTTGCATTGATACATTTCAATAGGAAGTACACAGAATAAAGAAAAAAGAAACCTCCATATTTTTACTTTGTTGATATACGCTTGTGAAATCAACAGTCGTAGTAATCCCCAAAAAGGGTCATCGAGAGCCGAGAAGAATTTAAAATGCTCTTTTCTATTCCAATTGTCCAGGTTAATAACTCGCTTCATTTTCTATTTGCTCTGTTTTTCTTTTATGTGTATTATTTCTGTTGCAACTATTTTAACGATAAAACATATTGTTGCAAATATACAAAAAGTATTTTAACAGAGATGTTCTTTGTTTGCTTTAAATCCATTTTATTATTTCCTGTTCTGTGCTAAAGTTAAGAATGGATAACAGCAACTATTTTAAAAGGTTATTCAGGACTGATAATCAACTATATGTCTATTTTTGTTTATAAGGGAAAGAATTCTATTAAATTCATAAGTCAGATTTTTGTATGGATAACAATTTAGGTGATAGAATTGGCAATAAAGTACAAATCGCTATAAGGATAAAATAATGTTTTATTTAATCAAAAACAAAAGCAACAAATACCTTGTCGGACGAATTGTTGCTTCTGTTTACTCAGGAAGGTCACATAACAAAAGAGTCTTGTAATTGAGTTTGCTTTATTACATCAAATTTCTCTGATGGAATATCTAGAAAGGCTTTGCACAGTGTCACTAATGCCTTTTCTCTATCTTGTTCCCGTACCAGCACTGAAAGATTGTGAGTGCTGCTACCGTATGAAATCATGCATACCGGCATTTCTTTCAGTGTTTCTATAATTCTGGCTTCCAACCCTGTATGCTTTTCCCAATTTAGATCTCCAATAACGCTGACCACAGACATTTCTGTTTCCATTCCTATTTCCGCATACTTATGTAATTCACGATATATCAGGCGTAATGTGTCGTTGCTACATTTCACAGCCAATGAAACACTTACATTAGAGGAAGTCGCTAAATAGACAGGAACCTTATATTTCTCGAACACATCAAATACTTTTCCAATAAATAGATAAGAAGTAAGAATCCCCAACGAACGAAGTTTGACAAAGACCACACCTCTGCGTGAAACAGCAGCTTTTACTTTTGTTCCTGTTTTTTCTGATGATATTCGTAATGTATCTTTCGGTGTTTTTATCAATACAATAGCCATACCGGCGGTGCGCGCCAGCGGAATACATTCCGGATGAAGCAATGCAATGCCGCTATCAATAAAATTCTCGGCTTCACCGTATGTAAGAGTTCGAGTATGTTCCATACCTCGGAAACAAATTTCATCAGAATGTAAGGATGTTATAATTTCATCCGCATGGAATACAGCCCCGATAACAGTGGCATAATACTCATTTCCTATTTGTGGGAAGAAATCCACTTCATCATATACATTTTTACACAAACGGCTTTGGGTAATAAGAATGTGAACATCGGGACAGTCTTTCATCAGTTCTTCTACATTCTTTTTCACATACTTTATATCCGGTTTTCGATCAAGCCCTAGTCGCATGAAATGACATGAGTTCAAGATGAAGTTCTTTTTTGTACATTCTTCTAAATAATGTGACAGAATAAGAGAGGATATCATTGCTCCGTGAGCCATGATCTCATGATCGTCAATGATGTTCAGATTTTCATTACATAAACGGGAAATTTGATCGATGTGTACTTTTATTTCTTTGGCAGCTTCTGCTTTCTGTATTTCGGAGGAAAGAAGATTGTCCAGCCAATTTCTACAATCATTCTCAAAATCCTGCAATTGACTCATAACCTCTTCGATATCGACATGGAATAAAGAAATAGAAACAGCTTGCAGCTTTTGGGCAATGCTGGTAAAAGTGTCGAGCACTATAATAGAACGTTCGTTCATGTTAATTACTTCAGTCCAATGTTTCAGTTCGGTGGCAGATTTAATATTTTCTAAATTATATACTTTCATTTTTTTATTGCATTTTATTCTTTTGGAGTTTCTTTTTCATTTTAACAGGCAAATTTCCATATTGGAAAGCTATGTTTTTACTAGTTTCATCTTTATTAGTTTGTTAATCAGTTATTTCTTATTGTTTGCTCGCTACCTTTTCTATAAGTTGATAGCGTTATACTCCATATAAATCAAAATCGATGCCATTACAAAAATTGCACTTTTATCTTTCAGCTATTTCATTTCCCATTTTAGAAAAAAGGCTTTCATATTGAAAAAGTATAAACTAATCAATAAACATATATCATGTTGATAATAAGATGTTTAAATTAGTGGTATGACTTTTGTCATCTAATTGAAAAAAAGAATTATATAAAAATGAAATTGTATATCATATCAAACAGACTGCCCGTGAAGGCTGTCGCAGAAAAAGATACCTTTGTTTTCTCACGTAGTGAAGGAGGTCTGACAACGGGACTAAATTCCCTACAGGGCAATTACGAGAAACATTGGGTGGGGTGGCCCGGAATCTGTACAGACAAAGAGGAAGAAAAACAGGATATCTGTCACCGGTTGGAGGAAATGAATCTCCATCCCATATTTTTATCCGATGAGCAATATAAGAACTATTATGAGGGATACAGTAACAGTACCCTGTGGCCTTTATGTCACTATTTCTTTGCCTATACATTATATAGAAAAAGTTTCTGGCAATCTTACCAAGAGGTTAACGCTTTGTTTTGTCGGGAAATTATCCGCCTTGTGGAACCGGATGATTGGGTCTGGGTACAAGATTATCAGTTGATGTTACTTCCGGAAATGCTTCGCCAAGAGCTTCCCCAGTTGCATATCGGTTATTTCCATCATATTCCGTTTCCATCTTATGAGTTATTCCGAATTCTACCTGAACGTGCCGAAATACTGAAAGGATTGTTAGGAGCCGATTTTATCGCATTTCATACACATGACTATATGCGTCATTTCATCAGTGCGGCCGAACGGGTACTCCATATAGATTTCAGTTTGGATGAAACCCGGATAGGCAGTCGCATTGTGCGCGTTGATGCACTTCCGATGGGGATAAATTATGACCTTTACCACAATGTGTCACAACAAAAAAATGTTTGGAAGGCTATAGAACGAACCCGTCTCTTGTTTGGCAAACATAAACTTATCCTATCGGTAGACCGTTTGGATTATAGTAAAGGTATTTTGCACCGCCTTTATGGATTTGCCTCTTTTTTGGAACACCATCCCGAATATCATGGCAAGGTAACACTGGCTATGGTCATAGTTCCTTCACGTGATCATGTAGGCAGTTATGCCGAATTGAAAACCCGGATTGACGAGGAAATAGGTTCTATCAACGGACGATATTCTACAATGAACTGGACTCCGGTCTGCTATTTTTATCATGGTTTTTCATTCGAAGAATTGGCTGCTATGTATTTTATAGCTGATATTGCATTAGTAACTCCTTTGCGTGACGGAATGAACTTGGTTGCCAAAGAGTATGTTGCTGTCAAGCAAGACAATCCTGGTGTATTGGTTTTAAGTGAAATGGCTGGTGCCGCTGTGGAACTGACCGACGCCTTGCTGGTTAATCCCAATGATACGGAGCAGATAGAAAATGCCATTTGCCGGGCATTGGAAATGCCGTTTGAAGAACAGCAAGAACGGATGCACCGTATGCAGTCTATTGTATCCGTACAGACTGTCAATAAATGGGCTGCCGATTTTGTAAATGAATGGCAGGAAGTGGCACACAAAAACAAAACCATGCTTTTTAAGAAGATAGGATCACAGAATATGCAGGAAATTCAGCATCAATACTTACATGCTAAAAAGCGTTTGATTTTGTTGGATTATGACGGGACACTGGTCCCTTTTCAGAAAAGGCCGGAAGATGCCTCTCCTACTCCACAATTGCTGGATACATTGCAGAAACTGACCGCCGACCCCTTGAATCATGTGGTAATAAACAGCGGACGTGACCATTTTACTTTAGAGAAGTGGTTGGGTGCACTGCCTCTTTCCTTTGCAGCCGAACATGGGGCCTTTTATAAAGAGAATGGTGTATGGCACAAGAATGTACACGGGCAGGAATGGAGCCCCGGATTGCTTTCTATATTAAAATTATTTGTCAGCAAGACTCCTCGCTCCCATCTTGAAGTCAAAGAAACGGCACTTGCCTGGCATTATCGTGAGGCCGATGCATGGTTGGGCAGATTACGTGCGCAACAGTTGGTCAATTCCTTGATATCTATTTGCTTGAAACAGAATTTGCAAATCATGCAGGGTAATAAGGTAATAGAAATAAAATCTCCCGAATTTACCAAAGGTTCAGAAGTAAACAGGCTTTTGCTTGCCACCCGATATGATTTTATCTTGGCAATAGGAGATGATACTACGGATGATGATATGTTTAAAGCCGTACCTGTTACTGCTGTGACTGTAAAGATTGGTACAGCATCCGAGAGTGCACGTTACAATCTGCCCGTACAGACAGACACCTTGCCGTTTTTACAACGGCTGACAGATGAAGGCATGGTGAAAGCAGCCTTGAAAAGTGGTTTGAAAGGGCAGTTATCATCGGCTATAGATTTTTTAAACGGATAATAAACCACTAACATTACAAAAAAATAACCATGGATAATTTGAATTACGGTGTAATCGGTAATTGCTGCACAGCCGCACTGATTTCCGAAAAAGGAAGTATTGAATGGCTATGTTTTCCAAATTTTGATTCACCTTCTATTTTTGCAGCTCTTCTAGATCGTGAAAAAGGCGGGACTTTTGGTTTTGAAGTTTCAGAAGACTATCACACCATCCAATCGTATGTTCCCCATACCAATATTCTTTCCACTACTTTTGTGTCAGAACAAGACGAATTTGCGGTAGTCGACTTTATGCCTTGTTATGAGTTATATGATAATAAGGAATATTATCGTCCAGCTGAGGTCTATCGTTATATCCGCTGGATTAAAGGTCGTCCTCGCATTAAAGTCAATTACCATCCGGCTCCCGATTATGCTCGTGGAAAAGCGTTTTTTAATGTAACTTCCCGGTATATTGAAACCTATTCTTCTTCTAACAACAAGGACAGACAATATCTGTATTCCTCTTTGCCGTTGCAAGGTATTGTAAACCATCAGGAATTTATATTAGAGAAAGATGAATTTTTTCTTCTTTCATACAATGAAAAGGTGATTCCTGTTGATATAGAGCGTGAGAAACTGGAGTATTGCCGCACGTTGGTTTATTGGTTGAACTGGACGGATCGTACAAGAAAGTTCACTATTTACAACGATATAATAGAGCGTAGCTTACTCACCCTGAAGATGATGTCCTTTTATAATGGCGCGGTATTAGCCTCTCTTACTACCAGCCTGCCCGAAGCTGTGGGAGAAGTACGCAATTGGGATTACCGTTTTTGTTGGTTGCGAGATGCCTCCATGTCCATAGAGACCCTTTTCAAAATAGGTCATGCCGATGCAGCCCGCAAATTCATGAAATTCATACAATCTACTTTTGTTGCCGAGCATGACACTTATCAAATAATGTATGGCATTCGTGGGGAAAGGAAATTGACTGAAGTTATACTCGACCATCTTTCAGGATATAAAAACTCCAAACCGGTGCGTATCGGCAATGATGCTTATCATCAAAGGCAGAATGATTCGTTCGGCTATTTGATGGATTTGATTTACCAATATTACCGGTTGATGCCAGGTACATTGGATGAAATAGAAGATATGTGGGAAATGGTGAAAAGCATTATGATGACTGTGGTGGAAGATTGGAGAAAGCCTGATAAAGGAATTTGGGAGATACGGGGTGAAGGACAGCATTTCGTTTCGTCCAAAGTGATGTGTTGGGTTGCTTTGGACAGAGGAGCCCGCATAGCTCGTATTCTGAATAAATATGAGAATAGCCGACGTTGGGAAGAAGAAGCTGATGCAATTAAAGCTGATGTTATGAGAAACGGCTGGAAGGAAGAAATACAAAGTTTTTCACAAGCATACGGCAATCTGGATTTGGATTCTTCTTTACTGTTAATGGAACCTTATGGATTTATAGATGCTGATGATATTCGTTATCATAAAACAGTGAAAGCCGTCAAGAAATCCCTGTTACACAAAGGGTTGATGTACCGTTATAATACTCATGATGATTTTGGCTGTCCTTCTTCGGCCTTTACCATCTGTACTTTCTGGCTGATCCGTGCACTTTATGTCATCGGGGAAAAAAACGAAGCACGCTGTCTGTTCGATGAAATTTTGCAATATTCAAACCATTTGGGTCTGTTCAGTGAAGATATTGATTTCGAAACAAAAGAACAATTGGGTAATTTCCCACAAGCTTATTCTCATCTGGCACTGGTAAATACTGCTGTGTTATTTGCAGAAGAAGATAAAAGGCTAATCTTTAAATAAGGAAAAGCCTTGCCGAAAAACAAAAAACAGAGAAACAGCATTTCCTGTTCTCTGTTTTTTGTTATATTTGTAGATATATCCAAGAATATAGCATGGATAGAGATATAAAGAACATAGTTATGGATAAAGGTTATGTACAGAATACCATTTTTGAATTATTGAGCCGTTTAGGCATCGGTTATGAAAAGCTGGAACATTCTCCTATAATAACGATGAAAGAAGGAAGTGAAATAGCATATAAACTAGGCAGTACTTCATGCAAAAATCTGTTCTTATGCAACAAAAGGCAAGAATATTTTATGTTAATGCTTCCTGCCGATAAGAAGCTATCGGCAAAAAATGTTGCAAGGCAAATCGGCAGCCCACATCTTTCTTTTGCTTCTGCAGAAGACATGGAAAGGTTACTTCATACTTATCCGGGTGCTGTCAGTGTATTAAGCCTTATTTATGATAAAGAAAAAAGAGTACAGCTTTTAATAGATAAGGGTTTGATGAATGTGACTTATATAGGTTGTCACCCTTGCACCAATACTTGTAGTTTGAAAATTAAAATGGAGGATATCCTCACTGTATGGTTGCCTGCGACCGGACATGATGATATGAAAGTTATAGAATGATAAAATACTATTTAACCTTAAATCCGCAACTCCATTCCCGAAGTGCTACCTACATAAAGAGAAATGGACTTTTGATTCGTAAGATAACCATTAAGTCCTCGCGTCCGTTTCAATGCGCATACCATCCCCTTACCCCATAAA
>ENA-OQJM01000011-OQJM01000011.1-human-gut-metagenome-genome-assembly--contig:-NODE-11-length-63335-cov-4.844956_pt1 | contig 63335 bp, 53 predicted proteins | sample MGYA00242607_ERZ504773 | MGnify/ENA primary metagenome ERZ504773 (study PRJEB26092, sample SAMD00036355) | human gut metagenome | host: Homo sapiens | study: EMG produced TPA metagenomics assembly of... | reverse complement strand
AGTATCCTTGGTTGATTCTGCTTCGTTTAGTTCTGCCATATTTCCTCCGGACTACGAATTATAGGTAAAGCTCACAAGCTGGTCTGTCTCTTTGGATTCGTTGTCTTTTTCCTCTTTTTGAAAATCCTCAAATTTCTTATCGCGCAGCTTCTCATGCGTCTTACGCTCTTTCATAAGCTCATTCAATGCCACTCTTTTAACCTCCAGCATATCCTCCGCTTTCTTTACATTCATAAGCTGTGTGCGGATAGCCGATTTGAGTGAATTTATGTTTTTTTTGCAAATATTAATTTCAGATATATTTAAGCTGCCTGAAAGCTGTTCCTTAAGAGCAGCTTCATAGACTGCACGCTTTTTAAACAGCTCTTCGAGCTTTTCTTTTTCAGTCAGATAAGCACGGTTTGCTTCCGAAAACTCGTTCTTTGCCTGTGTTTCAAGCTTTATTTTTATATCAAGTATATTTTGCATGCTGTATTTGAATTTTCCCATACTACTCGAACACCTTCTCTAAAAGCTCAAGTTCCTCTTCAAAGCTGAATTTCTCATCTGTTCCCTGACAAAGGAATGAGTTAACAGCACCAATTTTTTGAATGGCATAGTCGATATCTTGGTTTGAGCCGTTTTTGTATGCACCGATATTGATAAGATCCTCAGCCTCCGTGTATGTGGCTAGCACGTTTTTTAATCTGCCGGCGAGATTTTTGTGCTCCTTAGTTGCTATAGCACTCATAACTCTCGAAATACTCTGCAGTACATCAATAGCCGGATAATGATTTTTATGTCCCAGCTTTCTATCGAGCATGATGTGGCCATCCAAAATAGAACGCGCCGTATCTGTAATAGGCTCATTGAAATCATCTCCATCGACAAGCACAGTGTACAGCCCTGTGATAGAGCCTTTATCAGCTCTTCCTGCTCTCTCTAAAAGCTTTGGCATCTCAGAATACACACTTGGTGGATATCCTCTCGTCACAGGGGGCTCTCCGGATGCAAGTCCTATCTCTCTTTGAGCCATGGAAAAACGTGTCAGTGAATCCATCATCAAAAGCACGTCTTCACCCTTGTCACGAAAATATTCAGCGATGCTTGTAGCTGTCTTTGCAGCCTTGTTTCTTATAAGAGCCGGCTTGTCAGAGGTTGCAACTACTACAACAGAGCGTGCCATACCCTCAGGGCCAAGATCCCTTTCTATGAACTCTCTAACCTCCCTGCCTCGCTCTCCAATCAGGGCAATTACATTGATATCTGCCTTTGTGTTGCGGGCAAACATACCAAGAAGAGTACTTTTACCGACTCCTGAGCCTGCAAAAATGCCGATACGCTGTCCTTTGCCTACTGTGATGAGGCCATCTACTGCCTTCACTCCCAGAGGAAGCACATCACTGATAATTTCTCTGGACATCGGATCAGGTGGCGGTGCTTCTATCGGATATTCACTGTCAAGCTTAAGGTCTTTTTCATCACAGTCAGTTACACGGCCTATTCCGTCAACTGTATGGCCTAAAAGCTCATCACCGACAGCTACCGTGAGAGGATGTCCTGTATTTTCAACTATACAGCCGACACCGACTCCCTCCACATTGTCAAACGGCATCAGAATAATATGTGAATCTTTAAATCCTACCACCTCAGACATGACATAATCCCTGCGTTCCTTGTCAAGAAAAATCATGCAAAGATCATTGAGCTTAGCCTTGGGACCAATTGATTCTATCGTAAGACCGACAACCTTGTCCACCTTGCCAAAGCATTTATAGTACTCACCGCTTTTTAATTGTAAATACTTTTGTGCTACCTCTAACAATTAAAATCCCTTTCTTCCAACACTCATACAGCTATATCAGCTGCAAAGTGAGCGTATATCCTTCACCAGATTGTTGAGCTCCATATCAATTCCACAGTCAAACACTCCAAAGCTTGTCTCAATGAAGCAGCCGCTCGTGTCAAGATTTGCGTCATTTACAACCTCGATATCAATATCATTGCCTATGCGTTCCTGAATCTCATCCAAATGCGACATCATAAACTTATAGTTTGAATAAGCTACATGTATACGAAATTCTTTGCCCACCTCTATATTTGACATGGTATTTTCAACCAGATGAAACAAGATATCCTTTTTATCATCGAACTGTATTTTAAAGACCTTGTTAAAAACCTGAATTATTGCATCTATCAGATCTGATTCAAGCTCCTTTGAATAAGCATCATATTTTGATTTCAAAGCGCTTTCTTTATCTGAAAGCTCCTGTCTTAAAGATATTTCTTTTTCGTCAAACTCTCTCTGACACTCAGCCAGACCATCCTCATAGCCCTTTGACTTGTTATCAGCATATAGAATCTGTGCACGTTGTTTAGCCTCATCTAAAAGTCTTGAGGCCTCTGCCTTTGCTTTGTCCAATATGCTATCAGCCTCAAGCTTTGCTTCCTCTAAGAGCCTTTCCTTCTCAGCTGAAACATCTATTTCTGTGACTACAGCAGTATTTATGCCATCATTGAAGCCGCTCTCCTGCGTGTCCGGACTTAGCGATTTTGTTTTTTCTAAGCTGCTCTGTGCATCAGATGATATGCCTGTATAACTATCAGCGGGGCGACTTATGGAATCGGCAAAAATCTGCTTTATCATGGAATTGCTATTTATCACACGGACATTTTTATCTTCTCCGGCAACACGATACTGCTTTAATATATTAGACAACTATATCATCACCTCCGCCTCTTGAAATGACGATATCACCCGAATCCTCAAGCTTTCTGATAACAGCAACGATCTTTTGCTGTGCCTCCTCAACATCCTTCATACGTACAGGTCCCATGAAATCCATATCCTCTTTTATCATAGCGGCAAGTCGTTTTGAAAGATTCCTAAATATGACATTTTGTACTTCCTCTGTAGAACTCTTAAGTGCAAGCTCAAGATCCGCATTCTCCACATCGCGGAGCACTCTCTGGATAGACCTGTCGTCCAGGAGCAGGATATCCTCGAATACAAACATCTTCTTTCTGATTTCTTCTGCAAGCTCAGGTTCATCAACCTCAAGTGATTCCATAATACGCTTTTCTGTAGCACGGTCTACATTGTTTAATATATTGACGATAGAATCTATGCCACCGACAATTGTATAGTCCTGATTGACAAGAGATGAAAGCTTTCTCTCCAGCACTCTCTCGACCTCCTTTATGACATCAGGTGATGTTCTGTCCATCTGGGCGATACGCCTGGCAACATCAGCCTGCTTTTCCGGAGGCAAAGCACCGAGTATCATGGCAGCCTGTGAAGACGACAGATAAGAAAGAATCATGGCTATTGTCTGAGGATGCTCGTCCTGTATAAAATTAAGCAGCTGTGCAGGCTCAGTCTTTCTGACAAACTCAAATGGTCTGACTTGTAATGATGCTGTAAGCTTGGAGATAACTCCCTGAGCCTTTTCGCTGCCGAGAGCTTTTTCAAGGAGCTCCTTGGCATAGCCGATGCCGCCCTCAGCAATATACTGCTGCGCGAGACACACCTGATAATATTCATCCAAAACAGATTCTTTATCCTGCGGAGAGACGCTTCTGGTATTTGCTATTTCGAGTGTCAGACTCTCTATCTCATCTTCCTTCAAATGCTGGAAGATGGCTGAAGCCTTTTCAGGTCCAAGTGTAATTAAAAGAATAGCAGCTTTTTGTAAACCACTGTAATCATCTATCATATGTAACTACTCCCAATCCTCATTAAGCCAGTTACGCAACAGCTGCGCAGCCGCTTCGGGATTTTCATCAACAAATTTTTCTATCAGAAGACGTGTCTCCGTCTTCTCGTTATATCCAATATCCTCAAGAGGCTCATTATTCTCAGCAGTCTGTTCTAAAAGAGAATCTACAGACAGCTCCTCCTCTTTTGGCTCTTCCTCACTGCTTCTTGTGCTCTTAAATACCACAAAGCCAAGCAGTGCAAAAATAAGGACAGTGATTGCAATCTGTAAAATATCACTCAACGAACGCACGCCAGATGCCTTGTCAACAAACTCCGGCTGCTCATATACAAGGAATGAAATCTGTGAGATACCTGTTGCATTCTGCACGGAAGTTACAAGATCCTGGTCTACATCCGTCACCTTGACCGGATCTGCATGCTTTGCTTTGTATTCCTCCCAGCTTGTATCCTTGAGCTTTCCGTTCTTTTCAAGAGTGCTTTCATCATATACCTTATACCTGGTGGCAACTACGGTAATTGAAGATGAATCATACTTGATTGAGCCTCCATCGTTTTTACTTGTAGTGATTTTTTCATCATTTAAATACTTTTTGTCGTTATCTGTAATTGACGACTCTGATGGAGTGCCATCCTGTGTAGTGTATGTAGTATCATCGCTGTTTGAATCAGTTCCGGGAACCGCAGCCTGACCATTGGTTGCATCCGACTGGTAATTCGACTCACTGTCCAAAAAGACCTGTATCGGTCTGTCCATCAGGCAAAGTGTAATTTTTCTGGGCTGTTTCAGTCTTACTGAAATCTATGTCCAGATTCATGCCAACTTCAATATTCGAGAAAATATTTGAGCTCTCTAAGGTCTTTTTGACTTCATTTTTCACCTGCTCCTCCAGCTTTTGCTTATAAGAAAGCTGTGATGTCGCAAGACCTGCCGAGGTATCGGAATCTCCGCCCGAGTAAAGTACATTGGCCTTTTTGTCGATGATAGTAATGCCCTTTGTGGTATCGTTTCCAAGAGCTGTTGCAACAAGACGTGCTATTGCGTAGGCCTGATCATCTGTAATCGAATCCTTAAGTCCAAGAGTGACAGCCGCAGTTGCCTCCTCTTTCGACTTAAGAATGGTACCATCCTTGTCAGGCATAGTGATATCAACGCTTGCTTCATTTACGTATGACTGTTTTTCCAGATGATCCTTAAGCTTATCCTCCAGATACACCTGATACTTTTTCTGCTTATCAGCCTCGGTTGTTGAGAAGCTGCCGTCTGTGACATTGTCTATCGAGTACGCCTGCGCAGGGATGCCGTTATCACCCAGTGCCATAATGGCATTTACCTCATCTGATTTATTGACAAAAAACACAAGCTTGCTGTCCACCTCATAGCTTATATTGTTATCTTCAAGTACTCCCTTTATTGTGGAAGCCTCTGATGCACTCTGTGCCTCGACCAGCTCAACCTGTGTAGGTCTTGATATGACTACGCCAAGTATTACAAGAGCCACTATAACCACAGCTACTATGCTTATGAGCACGGAGCGCTGCTTAGTATTGAATTTTTTCCACCATGCAGTTATTTTATCCAAAATAGCCTTTAAACGTTCTGGCATTTTCTATTACTCCTTATATTGACATCTGCATAAGTTCTTTGTATGCGTCAATTATTTTATCCCTGACAGCAACAGTGTACTGCAATGCCACAGCCGCCTTTGTTTCCGCAACAAGCAGATCATGTGTATTATCAGACTCGCCAAGTGCAAATCTCACTTCCTCCTGCGCAGCTGCATTCTGCAGATCATTTGTCTCACCGATGCTTCCCATGGCAGCAGAAAGTACATCAGAAAATGAATCAGTCTTGTCAGTTTTCGTAAGAGAGGTATTATTAAAAAAGATTTAATATCTCCTGTTGAAATTCCATTAATGTTTGAAATATCCATCAAAAAGCTCCTTTATGTATGTATCAGCCGGCTATTTGCCTATTTGTAAGCCATTTTGTGCCATTGACTTGCTTGCCTCAAAGGCAGTTGCATTGGCTTCATATGCACGTGTGGCATCTATCAGATTGGTCATCTCTGTGACTGTATTGACATTTGGATAAGAAACATAACCATCTGCATCAGCATCAGGATTTGATGGGTCATACTCCTTGATAAAATCAGTAGAATAATCTGATGTCACGCTGCTTACCTTTACACCGTTTCCAACAGCGGCCTTCTTTGATGAAGAGTATATCTGTGAAAAAGGTGTGACATTTTTCTCGGAAAAAGTCACAATCTTTCTACGGTACGGTGTGCCTCCCTTTGTGGACGTAGTGTTTACATTGGCAATATTCTGTGCAATGATATCTGTCCTGAAGCGTTCAGCCGTCATGCCGGACGCACTTATATTAAAAGCTTGAAATAATCCCATATCATTAAACCTCCATAATTACTACAGCACGCTCTTCATTCGTGAAAACTGCGAGCTTATGCTGCTTGTAAGTGCTTCATACTTAATCTGCTCAGACGCAAGCTCGACATTTTCAGTGTCTATATCCACGTTATTGCCATCCATCCTGTATGAATAATTGGAATGGTCTGTATATACATTGGCCGTCAGCTTTGAGGTATCAAGCTCACTTATTTTTTTATCAAGCGACTGATGCTTGCATCTGCCAAGCTCCTGTGACAGTACCCCCTCAAAATTTAAATCCTTGCGCTTGTAGCCCGGGGTATCCACATTCGATATATTGTTTGCAAGTATAGCTTCTCTTTGGTAGCTTGCATCAGCCGCTTTGGTCAATACATTGACATAATCAAAGGCTGTTGAGTTTATCATAAATATTCCTCCAATACACTTTTTGCATATTATAAAAAATACTATATAAGTACTCTAATATATATATTATAAAGTAAAATCGACAAAACACAAGATGTTTTTGTTGTTTTTTACATTATATTGTATTTTTTTGTCGACAGACGCACTATATATATGCCGAAAACATAGAAAAGACCTATGTTCTTTCAAACATAAGTCCTTAAAATATACTTAAATTTATTTACTTGTTTTTATTTCGGATTCTGTCAAGCTCATCAAAAACTACATCGTTTACTACTTTGATATATGTGCCCTTCATGCCGGATGAGCGTGATTCGATAACGCCTGCACTCTCAAACTTGCGAAGGGCATTTACGATTACCGAGCGGGTAATGCCTACTCTGTCGGCTATTCTGCTGGCAACAAGTATACCCTCATTGCCGTCAAGCTCATCAAAGATGTGAAGAATAGCCTCAAGCTCAGAATAAGAAAGTGTATTGATAGCCGAACGGACAATCGCTACCTTTCTCTTTTCCTCTTCATTCTCCTCATTCACGGATCTCATCATCTCAAGCCCAACCACTGTCGTGCCATACTCTGTAAGAATGATATCGTCAATGTCATACTCTCTGTCACTTCTGTACTCAAAAAGAGTTCCAAGCCTCTCGCCGGCTATATCAATCGGTGTGATAATAGCCTTGTACATTCTTGTATCTTCACCAAAGCCAAGTGTCTCGAGGTTTACATTTTCCTTTGTTGAAAGTATGCCAAGAAGTCTTTCATTGAGCTCAGTGTCAATATAGCCTCCAACCTCATCTACTATCAGTTCATGAAGCTCATCCACGCCTTTGCAGATACTTGAGCCAAGCACCTTGCCCTTTTTGCTGATTACAAGTATGTCTGAGTCGAGCACACCGGTGAGCACCTGACATATATCATTGAACACAACCTTTGATGAATTGTTGTTGTGAAGAAGCTTATTAATCTTACGTGTCTTATCTAATAATTGTACTCCCATTAATTGTTATTCCTCTCTTTCGGGCTTTTTATCTGTTACGTAGCCGCACTGCTCATCTGCGCAGGCAATCTTATTTCCCTTTATAATCATATATCCTCCACAACGAGGGCATTTTTCTGCAACTGGTCTGCCCCAGCTCATAAAATCACACTCAGGGTTGTCAATACAGCCATAGTATTTTCTTCCCTTCCTTGTTTTCTTAAGCACAACATCCTTACCGCATTTAGGGCAATTGACGCCGATTTTTTCAAGATAAGGCATAGTGAATCTGCAGTCAGGAAATCCCGGACATGCCAAAAACTTGCCGTGAGGTCCGTATTTTATAACCAGATTGCGTCCGCACTCAGGGCAGATTTCATCTGTCACCTCATCATGTATTGTAACCTTCTCAAGCTCATTTTCAGCCTTGTCGATTGCATCTTTAAGATCAGGATAAAAATTCTCAACAACTGTCTTCCAGTTAACCTTCCCCTCTGCTACCGCATCTAAAAGTGACTCCATATTGGCTGTAAAATGCTCATCGACAATAGTAGGAAATGATTCCTTCATAATAGAATTAACAACCTCTCCTATCTCTGTCACATAGAGATTTTTACTCTCCTTGGTAATATAGCGTCTGGCAAGTATTGTAGATATTGTTGGAGAGTAGGTACTCGGACGTCCTATTCCAAGCTCTTCAAGCGTCTTTACCAAAGAAGCCTCAGTGTAATGTGCCGGGGGCTGGGTAAAATGCTGCTTAGGCAAAAGCTCCTCAACTGTAAGAAGCGATTCTTCTGTCAGAGGATTTTTAAGAACAGGCTGCTTTTCTTTCTTTGCATCGTCTGCGGCAGTATATGCAAGCTCAAAACCATCAAATAACAGTCTTGAGGTAGCAAAGCTGAATACATAATCTCCGACTGAAAGCTTTACTGTAGTAGTCTCGTACTCGGATTTTGCCATACGGCTTGCAGTAAAACGCTTCCAGATAAGCTGATAAAGCCTGAACTGGTCTCTCGACAGTGACTCCTTAATCTCAGAAGGCACTCTGTTTATATCAGTTGGCCTGATTGCCTCATGGGCATCCTGGATATTTTTGCTGCTCTTCTTTGTTCCCTCACCGGTGGAAAGATATTTGTCTCCATAGCTTTTTGAAATAAAATCCTTTGCCATGGCCTCAGCCTCATCTGATACACGCACAGAATCGGTACGCAGGTATGTGATGATACCTACCGTACCCTGTCCCTTTATGTCTACTCCCTCATAGAGCTGCTGAGCTATACGCATTGTCTTTGAAATCGGAAAATTCAAAGCCTTTGAAGCCTCCTGCTGCAAAGTACTGGTCGTAAAAGGAAGCGGAGCTTTATTGCTGCGCTGTCCTTTTTTAATATTTTGCACTTTGCAATCCTTTCCCTTTATTTCGTTAAGCACCTTATCCATCTCATTCTTTGAGGAAATGGCTATCTTATTGTCGCCCCTGCCGTATAGCTTTGCAGTGATCGGCTTCTTCTCACCCTCCACATCAACCGTGGCATCAAGGCTCCAGTACTCCTCAGGGATAAATGCATTGATTTCATCCTCCCTGTCACAGATAATGCGAAGTGCAACAGACTGCACTCTTCCCGCACTAAGCCCTCTCTTAACCTTGGCCCAAAGCAGCGGACTGATTTTGTAACCTACTATACGATCCAAAACTCGTCTGGCCTGCTGTGCGTCCACAAGATCCATATCTATTTTTCTTGGATGCTTTAATGATTCCTTGACAGCATTCTTCGTGATCTCATTAAAGCTGATACGGCTGACATCCTTGCCCTCAAGTTTAAGTGCGTGAAGCAGATGCCATGAGATGGCTTCTCCCTCACGGTCGGGATCGGTTGCGAGATATATCTTATCGGCCTTCTTAGCCTCCTTGCGAAGCTTAGCGAGTATTTCACCCTTTCCGCGGATTGTGATATATTTTGGTTCAAAATCTCCGTCCACATCTATTCCAAGGCTGCTCTTTGGCAGATCCCTCACATGACCGTTTGATGCCATTACCTCATAGTTTTTTCCCAAGAATTTCTTTATAGTCTTTACTTTTGCAGGCGACTCTACGATAACCAGATATTTAGCCATTATAAACTCCTTATATAGTAATTTGGAATTGTCTCCTTAACAAATCCTTTTTGTATAAGATCTTCTAACACTTCAAATAGTTCCGATAATTCATACGGCACTTTTTGAGACAATGTCCCGATTGCGATAGGACAAAAATCGAGTAAACTATACACCAATGCTTCTTTTTTATCAAGTATATTTTTTCTGAAATCCATCTGTGTGCACTCTGTAAACCCAGTCATTGTAATGTCTGAGACAAATTCATCAATATTATAAATAATGCCTGCGCCCTGCTTTATCAGGCTGTTGCAGCCGTAGCTTAAGGTGTCGGTGATACGCCCCGGAATGACATATACGTCCTTTCCCTGCTCCATTGCAAAATCAGCCGTAATCAGTGAACCGCTTCTCTTTTTTGCCTCAACTATAACTACTATATCGGATAACCCGGAAATTATTCTGTTTCTCATCGGAAAAAACATCTTTTGCGGGTCGGTACCCGGCATAAGCTCGCTGATTATGCCTCCGGAGAGCTTTATTTTATCATACAGAAAGCGGTTCTCTTTCGGATAACAGGTGTCTGCTCCGGAGCCAAGAACTGCATATGTATTCCCACCAGCCTCCAGACACCCCATATGGGCATCTCTGTCTATTCCTCTTGCCATGCCGCTGATTATCTGTATCCCCTGCCTTGAAAGTGCTGCTGCCAGTACCTTTGCCACCTCGCAGCCATATGCGCTTCTGCCCCGTGCTCCGACTATAGCGACACTTTTTCTTGATTTGTCTGGAAGAGCACCTATGTAAAAAAGACTATACGGCGGATTATGTATATTTCTAAGCTTGTCCGGATAAGCCTCATCCTCCATTGTTACAAAGCCGATATCCTTCTGCTGAAATAATATCCACTCCTTCTCTACGTCATAGGAAGCTCTTGATTCAAGGATTATTTTTCTGTCATCATCTGTGAAAAACAAAATATCAAAAAGCTCATTCTTTGGCATAAAAAACAGCTTTTCTGCCGTTATACTGCAATCATGCAGAAGCTTTTTCTTCGCATTGCTTATATCTGTAAGGCTTGTAAGCCAGTATTTGAACTTCATGATACAGCACCTCCCCAGAACTTCTCATTGATGCTTCTGTAGCATATAGCTTCGTTGAGATGCTTTGTCTTTATGCTTTCACAGCCGTCCAGATCAGCTATTGTACGCGCAACCTTAAGTATCTTGTGGTATGTGCGTGCTGTCAGTCCAAGCTTGTCAAACATATTTTCCATGTAGCTTTTCTCTCGACTGCCGAGGAAACAGTATTTTTCCAGCTTGTCAGTTGATATTTTCGAATTATACGAAAAGCTCTCACCTTTAAACCTTTCTTTTTGAAGCTCGTGGCAGTGCATAACACGCTTTCTTATGTCCGCAGATGATTCATTGGATGTAGTACTGTTTATATCCTCAAAGCTAAGCGGTGACGCCTCCACACATATGTCAATTCTGTCTATTATAGGCTGTGAGACCTTATCAAAATATCTGCGCAGAGTCGGCTCTGAGCAGCGGCACCTTTGCATATCGGGATAATAGCCGCAGCTGCATGGGTTCATCGCACCAAAAAGCAGGAAATTAGCCGGATAAGTCACGTTTCTGCCGGCTCTTGAAAGCCTGATGCAGTGCTCCTCAAGCGGAGCCCTGAGCAGGTCCAACAGGCCGCCCTTAAACTCAGCGAGCTCATCCAAAAACAAAACGCCATTGTGTGCAAGCGATATCTCGCCCGGATTAATTCTCGTTCCTCCGCCGATTAATGCGGCCTGGGTGACGGAATAGTGAGGATTTCTGAATGGTCTGTTGTCTCTTAAGGAGCTGTCATTGTCCAAAAGACCGCAGATGCTGTATATTTTTGACAGCTCAAGCCTCTCATTTTCACTAAGAGGAGGCAGAATGGACGGCATACGCTCTGCTATCATTGTCTTGCCGGCACCGGGAGGTCCGACAAGCAGTATATTGTGCATACCACCCGCAGCCACCTCACATGCTCTTTTAATAAATTTCTGTCCGTTAACATCACAAAAATCGGCGTATTTTTCATCCATTTGCAGCTCATGTGCCATGCCGGTTTTCTGACACGTAAATGCTGTCTCATCAAACTGTGCAATTACATCATTTAAATGGCTTATCCCAAATATTTTTGCACCGCAGACGAGTCTGCCTTCATTTTCATTCTGCTTTGGAATAATAAACTTTCCAATGCCTTTGTTGTACTCATCAAATACAATCGGCAGAATACCGCTGACCGGCAAAATTTCACCGTTTAAATTTAGCTCGCCTGCAAGTGTGCAGTCCTTTATGCTATCAGCGTCAATCACCCCCATAGCTGTTAAAATAGCAACAGCTATAGGCAGATCAAAGCCTGTTCCGGTCTTTTTAATATTTGCAGGCGATAAATTTACTGTGATACGCTTGGCAGGCAAAACAATGCCAACGCTGTGCAGCGCTGTTTTAACACGTTCCTTTGCTTCTCTCACCTCTGAGGTAAGATTTCCAACCATATCAAAAACAGGCATACCGGTTGAAATATCAACCTCCACCTGTACCGGAATCGCACTGATTCCATCCAAAACAGCCGTTCTGACTGTACTGTACATATATACTCCTATTCCAATTGGGGTAAATGCATAGACAAATGCACAAAAGACATGGCTCTATGATAACATATTTTTGCCTTTTGTAAACACCTATTCGAGCAGTTTTCGTAATTTTTTCAAACCGGCCCTTTCAATTCTTGAAACATATGACCTCGAAATGCTGAGCGTTTTAGCAATCTGTCTCTGTGTCAGCTCTTTTTCACCGTCAAGGCCAAAGCGTTTCGTAATAATATAATATTCTCTGTCCGATAAAACGCTTCTCATATTTTGCCTTAAAATCTTAAGTGACTCAGATACCTCTATATCCGATACCACATCAGATTGTCCATTCTCAATCACATCCACCAGATGAATCTGGTTTCCCTCCTTGTCAGTGCCTATAGGTTCAAATATGGACACATCACCCCGGCTCTTTTTACGGCTTCTAAAGTGCATCAGAATCTCATTTTCGATGCATCTGATTGCAAAGGTTGCAAAACGATTTCCATAATCAGCCTTGAATGATGACACTGCTTTTATCAGTCCTATAGTGCCTATGGATATGAGCTCCTCCATCTCATCCTCGCTTACTGCATATTTTTTGTAACATGTGCCACAAGGCGCATAGTTGTGTAATATAAGCTCATCCTTAGCTTCTTTATCATTTTGAGCCACTTTTTTTCAGACATTCCGTCTCACGTTCTAAACTAAGAGGTGATAAAAATGTATTCACATAGCACCCTGTCATTATTTGCTTATAATATATTATGTTCAAATCTGTATTTTGTGATATAATCTTTGCCATGAATAGAAAAATAGACTACAAAATCAATGAAAATGATACAGGAAAAACAGTAGAAGGCTTTTTGAAAGAGCATGGCTACACACATCAGGTGCTTGTCAGGCTGAAGCAGACAGACCATGGCATACTAAGAAACGGTATATGGGCCTATACAAATGAAAGGCTGTGTAAGGATGATTTAATCACAGTCCAAATTGTCGAAAACGAATGCTCGGATAATATATCACCTGTAAATCTACCTCTTGATATAGCATACGAAGACGATGATATCATCGTAATAAACAAGCCGTTTGATATGCCTGCCCATCCCTCTGCCGGAAACCATGACAACACGCTTGCAAATGCGCTCATGTACTACTATGGCAGTCAGAACAAGCCGTTTGTATACAGATGCATAAACAGGCTGGACAGAGATACCACAGGGCTTACAATTGTCGCAAAGCATGCACTTGCAGGCGGGATACTTGGCAACGCTGTCGCAAAGCGTGCCATACACCGGACATACTACGCCGTATGCAGTGGGTGTACACCTGCATGCATGCGCATCAGTGCTCCGATTGCAAGAAAGGATGCTTCCACCATAGAGCGGTGTGTTGATTTCAAACGCGGTGAATATGCAGTAACCGACTTTATCAGAATCAAATATAACCCGGATAATAATTTATCGCTTGTCAAGCTAAGACTTCTTACCGGACGCACTCACCAGATACGCGTCCATATGAAGTATATCGGTTTTCCACTGATAGGTGACTTTTTATATAATCCCGACTATACATATATATCCAGACAAGCACTGCACTCAGGGCGTCTTGTTTTCACGCACCCTGTCACAGGACAAAAAATGAACCTCATATCTGATATTCCATCAGACATGAAGTCCCTGTTCTAGTTGGTTTATTTTATCCTTTTCGTATGGGATATGCCCTTTTAAAACCTCTTTTTTTATGTAGCTGTAAGTATATTCTTCTCCCTTTACAGAGAGCATGACAAGCAGATACTCAAGCATTGCTTTTGTATCGGGATGAATCATGTAGTGATCCACGCTTTTTTCATAGTATTCCAGCGCACTTTTGTCGGTGTACTTTTCTTTCTGATAGTTTTTTGAGGCGCTTACACGGTCTATAAACATCTCGCAGACATACCTTATGGGCATTTTCATGCCCTCCATTTTTGTATGTGTTTTATCGTCCCCCGGCTTTGAAACAGCATAGTCAATCCAGTACTCCAGGTGATGCTTATTGCGTCCCTTGTGATGAAGCCACGCAGATGAATAGCCCCTGTCGGCTCTCTCCGCATTATTCGGGCTCATATACCCCTTGTAATACCTGCAGCCGACGAGAAATTCAGTTGGTGAATATTTTGACATGTCATGAAGAAGTCCCTGTTTATAAAGCCCTATCCTAAAGCACCCCTGCATGACTAAAATCTTGTGATGTGTAATTGTTATAAAATGTCTTATTGCTTTCATATGTCTATCTGCCTATGAGGATGTATACCGACTGCGGTGAGACATCTGCATACTGCTGGTTTTCACACAGCACCGGAGTGTCATAAAACGGTTCTTTGAGCGTAGAATCGCAGACTTTATACCATTTCATTCCTTTCTTTAGCTTAGGAAGAGCTAACTTCTCCCTGGATGAATAAAAATTGTAAGCTACGTATACATAGTCTTTATTCACTTCATTGTAATCCCCACAGTACATCACACCTACACATAGCTTTGTGGCGTCACACTCGCCTATCCAGGCATTCTTGCAGTGGTAGGATAAATCAGGATACCCAACAGCCTTGTAATCGCTGAATTTAAACGGCTTTGGACAGGAAATAACAGGATGCTCATCCCTGAATTTGATAAGTCTGGTTAAGAACCTGATGTTTTCCCTTCTGCTCTGCTCATTTGACCAGTTCACCCAGCCTGTAGGGTTGTCCTGACAGTAAGCATTGTTGTTGCCATCCTGTGAATTACAGATCTCATCACCTGCCATAATCATAGGCACTCCCTGTGCCAAAAACAATAGAAGCATGGCATCCTTCCACTTAAGTTTTCTTATCTCACGGATAAACCTCTTTCGCGAAGGACCCTCACAACCGTAATTATTGCTGAAATTCCATGAAGGACCATCAGCATTTTTCTCACCATTGGCCTCATTGTGGCGGTCATTGTACATGAATAAATCGCTCAGGGTAAAGCCGTTATTGCTTGATATATAGTTTATAAATCCGACATTCTCTCCCTGCTTTTTCTGCTGGTTTAAAAGCTCATACATATTGCAGTTGATATGGTTTAACATCATACGCGCCGCAAACTGGTACTCCTCCTTGTCAATATAGAGATTTTCATATGTCCTGTTTTGCGGTACAACCGACATATCAAAGCCATCATAGAGTATCTTTGTCCGGCTAAGGAGAGCATCCTGCACAATCGCAGTAACAGGCAGCCTGTCCCCAAGCAGCTTAAAACCATCTACATGAAAGCTCATGACCCAGTATCTGAGCGCATCGAGTATCAGATTGTGGTCAGTTCTGTCTGGAAAATACATCTCTACGATACATTCCATGCCATTTTTGTGCAGCCTTTCAACTAGACGCCTAAGCTCATTGGAGGCATCTGAAGCGTCACTGGCATATGATGCTTTTACGGCAAAATAATTGCCGGAGGTATAGCCCCAAAAATTGACCTTGTCATTTTCTGTATGCACACTTTGCTCATCCTTTAAGGAATACTTCGGCTTTGCATATTCCGGAATATCGTGCTTTACAGGGATTGTCATTTCTTCAAACTCGTATACAGGCATGAGAAGAATTGAAGTAAAGCCTAATTTCTTGATGTAATTTATTCTGTCCGATACAGCCTCAAAGGTGCCCTTATGCTTTTTGTTCCCTGAAACATCCATGGAAAAACCTCTAACATGCAGCTTATACAGCTTCATCCGGTCCCTGGTTATCTCAGGAAAGCTGTCATATTTCCAGTCAAAATCACTACTGTCTATCCCGCAGGCTATTTCGTAGCCATTATCACTTCTTGTTTTATCATTCCATTTTTCTCTGCCGAAAATTCTTGTGGCATAGGGATCTATGCACCTTTTTCCATTAATTCTAAAATAATATGCATACTCATTCCCGCAAAAGCCATGAAGTCTCACAGAGTAAAGTGAGCCTGTCGAATACTCGGCAGGTATATCAATCACACAGGCAGTATTTCCCGATTTATCAAGTAAAACAATGCTGCATTCATCCTCTTTTTCTGCTGCAAAGGTGAATACTGCACTATCCCCCTCAATATAAGCACCTGTTTTTAAAAAGTTTCCCTTTGTTAGTCGAAAATTCATGCAACACCATCCAATCAATAATTCTAGTATTTATTTATTATACTAGTTTTGACTTTTTTTGTATAGAATAATTTGATATAATATAATAGTTACTTTAGATTACTATAAAGAAAGAGGTACAATATGGCAGAAAAAGCAACACCTGTTACACCTGATGAGGCAGACGATATCCGCGTAACACTTGATCTGGACAACGGAAGTGTCGAATGCAAGATTATCACCATTTTTGATGCAGATCACAAGGATTACATAGCTCTTCTACCGTTAGACAAAAATGGCAACGAGAATGAGAGTGGCGAAGTGTATCTGTATCGCTATTTCGAGGACGAGGAAGGTCTTCCGAGAATAGAAAACATCGAATCCGACGACGAGTACGAGGCTGCTGCCGACAGATTCGATGAGCTTTTGGATGACGAAATGTTTGATGATATTTAATCATCTCTACTATTATTTTGTCTAGGCTCTTTACTTTCACGGACAAACCTGGAGGCTTGGGCTGATTTATCGTTTACCGACTTGACCGAGTAAACAGACAAGCTTGTCTTGGCACGGGTCATGCCGACATAAAACAGCCTTCGCTCCTCCTCTATGTCCTTTTCAAGCACAGCCTTTTTATACGGCATTATCCCTTCATTTGCATCAATTATATACACGTTTTCAAATTCAAGCCCCTTTGAGCTGTGAAGGGTTGCAAGTGTCACGGCATTAGGGTCACTTTCTTTCGATAAAGCCATAAGCTTCATCTGCTTTGTATATTCCCTTATATGCTCATACCACTCTTCATATGTAGCAAAGCCCTTGGCTCCTGACTGGATTTCATCCAGTATATCAAACAAATCCTCTTTATTTATATTTCGATACTCGGCATATTCAGCTAAAAAGTCGTCATAGCCAATCCCTCTTCTGATATAGTTTATGCTGGCATATGGATTCATCCGGCTTATAAGCTTCATGTCATACTCAAGCTTTTCTATCCGCTCAGCTATCCACGGCTTCTCATCAAACAGCTTAATCCACTCATCAAATGCCACAGTTGCATCACACAGGCTGTCTCTTGACAGATACCGCTTAGGTCTGTTCATAATCTGCAAAAAATCAGCTCTGTCTCTGCTGCCTCCTGCAATTCTTTGGTATGTAAACAAATCTCTGGCAATCCAGTGCTCATATATATTAGGTATATTATCCTTGGTTTTGAATGGGATATTATAGCTCATAAGCTGCTCTATAAGCTGTCTTGGCTGGGTATTTGTCCTGAAAAGCACCGCAAAGTCGCTGAATACAGCTCCCGCCTTTATCTTTTTATCTATATCGCGTATAAGAAAGATATTTTCGTCTCTTCTGTTTTCAAAATCAGCAAACGTAACAGGCGCCTTTGACTTGCTTGCCGCAATGATTTTCTTATCAAATCGCTCCCTGTTGTGCGAGATGAGATTCAACGAGGCCTCCACTATATATCTGCCACATCTGTAATTAGTATCTAAAAGGATTCTTTTTGCATTCGGATAGTCCTTCTCAAACCCAAGCATTATCTCAGGCTTTGACCCTCTGAAGCGGTATATTGACTGGTCATCATCTCCTACAATAAACAGATTATTCTGTGGAGCGGCAAGCATTTTTATAATCTCATACTGCAGACGGTTAATATCCTGAAACTCATCAATCAGTATGTATTTATACTTGTTCTGCCACAATGCCAGTATATCAGGTCTTTCCTTAAACAGCTCATAAGTATACGAGAGCATATCATCAAAATCAATAAGCCTGTTTTCCTTAAGCCTTGTCTCATATTTTTTATATATATCCCTGAATATTTCCTCACCACACACTCCAGAGTAGAAATTTTCTATATCAATGCGGCTGTTTTTAATCAGACTGATTTCAGCAAGTAAATTGCCTATAAACTCATTCTCATCTTTGTATTCAAGGCGGTAGTAGGATAAAATTTCCCTGATAAAGCCGTATCTCACAGACTCATCAGCAATATTGGCACTTGTAAAGCAATATGCATATTTGAGTATCGTAAAAAAGACAGCATGAAAAGTACCAAAAGATACGTTCACCCTCTCGTCTTTCATCAGTGAATTAAAACGCTCCTTCATCTCATTTGCAGCAGCCTTGGTAAAGGTGATAACTAAAATCTCAGAAGGCTTCACATGATGCTTTGTTATTAAATTTTTAGTCCTGTGTGTGATAACTGCGGTCTTACCGGAACCCGGTCCTGCTAAAACAAGCATAGCGCCATCCTTGTGTTCGATGGCGCCAAGCTGGGCTTTGTTAAAATTCATAAAATACCCTTTGTTAATAGATTAGTTATTAGAAAGCTTTTCTATGCCTTTCTTAATTCTGGCTATAGACTCCTCTTTGCCAAACACCTCCATAAGCTCTGTAGCTCCGCCCGGTGTCATCTGCTTGCCTGAAACAGCGGTACGGATTGGCCACATAACATAGCCTATCTTATAGCCCTTTTCTGTAGCATATGCCTTAAGAGTCTCAAAAAGTGCATCATTTGAGAAATCATCACAGCTTTCAAGAATAGGAACTACATCGTTTAATACCTCAAGTGATGTCTCTGGGTTTGTCTTCATCTTCTTGTGAGTATACATTGCAATATCATAATCCGGAAGCTCTTCAAAGAAATCAATATGTTCCTTGATATCAGGGAATATCTCAATACGTGTCTGAACCATTCTTGCTATCTTCTTAAGGTCATAATCCTTTGTGACAACCTCCTTAATGTATGGCAATGCCATCTCATAGAATTTGTCAAAATCAAGCTTCTTTATATACTCTCCGTTCATCCATTTAAGCTTTGTGAAGTCGAATACAGCAGGTGATTTGCTCATATGATGATAATCAAACTTCTCAACAAGCTCAGGAAGTGACATGATCTCCTGATTGTCTGAAGGGCTCCAGCCAAGAAGCGCTACAAAGTTTACAATAGCCTCTGTAAGGAATCCCTGATCCAGTAAATCTTCAAAGGATGAGTGACCACATCTCTTTGAAAGCTTATGATGCTCCTCATCTGTGATAAGCGGACAGTGTACATATACAGGTACATCCCATCCAAATGCCTCATAAAGTCTGTTATACTTAGGGGATGATGAAAGATACTCGTTTCCTCTGACTACATGTGTGATGCCCATCAGGTGATCATCTACTACGTTTGCAAAATTGTATGTAGGATATCCGTCAGATTTGATAAGAATCATATCATCAAGCTCTGCATTATCTACTGTGATATCTCCGTAAATCTCATCCTCAAATGTGGTTGTGCCCTCTGTAGGGTTGTTCTGTCTGATAACATATGGCTTGCCGGCCGCGAGATTTGCCTCAATCTCCTCCTTTGACAGGTGTAAGCAGTGTTTATCATATATAGAGATTTCCTTTCCTGCAACAGTTGTTTTAAGACTGTCAAGACGCTCCTTGTCACAGAAGCAGTAATATGCCTCTCCCTTGTCAATAAGTTCCTTTGCATACTTCATGTAGATACCCTGTGCCACACGCTCACTCTGCACATATGGACCGCATCCACCATCCTTGTCAGGTCCCTCATCATGGACAAGTCCTGTCTCTTCGAGTGTCCTGTTTATAATATCAACAGCACCCTCCACCTGGCGTACCTGATCTGTATCCTCTATACGGAGAATGAAATCACCGCCCTCATGCTTTGCAATCAGATAAGCATACAGTGCTGTTCTTAAATTTCCTACATGCATTCTTCCTGTCGGGCTTGGTGCAAATCTTGTTCTAATCTTACTCATTTTAAAATGTGCTCCTCTATATTAATATTTTTTAGTCATTTTTCAATTTGAAATTATATAACAATATGGAAATTTTATCAATCCTCAGATTGAACTTCCATATCAAGCTCTGCGATTTTATTTAAAATTCTGTTTACCTCGTGGATTCTGTCACCAAGCTCGCTCCTATGTGATAAAATCTCTCGTCTTAGCCTGGTTATAGTCTCCACATTGCAGGACATCCTGCCCCTTAATTTTTGTCTCCTGACTATAAGTTCATGCTTCTGCTCAACCATCTCCTTGTGATCCACAATAGCGTTTGTGTAGTTGAGCCATACTCTGGCATCGTAGAAGTCATTTTTACTAAGCACCGAAACAAGCTTTTTGCTGTTGTATTCCAGATCCTCGTTTGTCCTTCTGAAGCGCTCCTTGTCTTTTACAGCGAGAAGATACTGCTCATAGTTGTATACAAATTCCTTTGAATTCTTCACATGATACTTCTCGTATGTGTAGTCAACAGCATTTTTTATACTTACATACTTGATCTTCACTCTGTTTTCAAGAGCTACTGCTTTATTTTTGGATGCTGCAGCGCTTTTTACTTCATCTGAATAGCTTTGATATGTCAAAAGCACAAACGAGCCTGCAACCGCTGAAAGAAGTGCCCCGATAAGCATAAAGATAGTGGTATCGGCTCCATATACAATCTGCATCAGCGTGCATACAGCTACCACTACAGCAAAAAATACCACTAAAAGCACTGCGTACACCCTAAATGCCCGCTGTCTGCTTTTGGCATATTCACCATCTATATCGAACTGCACTTTTTCTCCCTCGAGATACCTCAGGTCTTTATTAATTACATCCAGACTGCTTTCGTTTTTTTCAAGACGCTTTATTGCCCGCGGAATCTCATCCTCCAGCTGCTGCATCTGCGCATACTGGCTGTCTGATATGCGGTTTTTGGTCTTTAAAAAATCACTTCTGGTCTTTTCGAGTGTCAATATGTTTGCAGCCGCATCATTCATGGTCTTTTTATCTGTCTCTGACATATTTTCCATCCTTTCTATGTCAGTCAGATAATTTGTGACAAGTGCATACTCTGTTCTGTTATCCTCGAGTTCTCTGGCGGCATCAACCATCTGTTCACATATTTCAACTACATTGAACCCTTTAGTACTCTCATCCGGTATACTCTCAATATGTAATTGTGTATCATCGGTCTTTTTTCTGCGTTTAAATAACATGCGCCCTGTAATCCTCTTTGTATTTCAAAATTGTTTCTTTTTTCTGCCCTCATCGCAACCATCTGAAGCTTCTGCATATACGCCCTTTAATACGTTGTCCAGATTATTTATTTCCTGCTCTGTAACACTATATTCCCTGACAATACGCGCATATCCTATATCGTTATTATCAAGCTTATAGGCATATAGACAAGACCACAGCGATTTTCTGTCCCCATTTTGCCTGAAAGCCTCAAGATATAAATCCGCTGCTATATCAAACAAAAACAGCTGCACATAGGCTGTAGCCAGATTGTGATATATGTTTCCGTACAATACACGCTCAGTATGCTTTGCATCCTCACATGACAGCAGCTTTTTGTATTCAAAAATTGCTGCAGTGTACTTTTTCTTCTCCATCAGTCTGTCTGCCCTGATTTTCAAGCACTCAAACTCGCTCTTTTCCTCGAGCTCCTTAAGTGCATCATGTGTGTTCTTAAGCTCCTCCTTAGTGCAGTAGCCGCTGTACTCAAGCAGCTCAGTCACAAAAGCAGACAGTCTGCCGTTTGTGGATATAATGGTTCTAAGATGCATGGCAAGCTTTGGCAGATGTGCATGGTTTTCAATCCAGGTGCACAGCTCAAGACTCATGAAGTCATCATCCAAAAGATATGTATTGTTGATTATATAATAATTAAGCTCCTCTATCGAGTAAACATTTATAGACACACCCTCTATGTAATAGGGCATGGCTGCTATAGCTTCATTACACAGTAATAATTCTCCCATATGCCCTCCTACATAGTCATCTCATAGTGCCAGACTTTGCCCGAGCTCATAAATATTTCGCCAAAGCCTAAATCCTTAATCTCTATATCTATCCTGTCATCAGATACAGGTGTCGCCGTAATTCTGATGCGTGTAGCCCTATCCGGCCTGGGCGGCATATCCGTAAGTCTTAGTGTCTCAATCTTTGCCTCCCTGCTTTTAGGAAGCTGCTTCCAGAAATCCACCTCATAAGAGCCTGAAATTATAACCTCACACTGCCCCTTGGATTCAAACCAGTTGCTTCCGGCACTGATAAGATTATAAAACGACAGTTCTCCCTTATCATGTACCTTAAGGCTCAGATTGAACTTCATCTCATTCTCGCCCATATATACAAAAGGCCATTCTGCTTCCTTATCCCTCGTGGCTGCCGCATAGCATGCCCCCTTAGTAAAGAGGTTATTGCCCATGAACACTCGTCTTCCCTTGCACAAAAGTGCAACAGACTGTTTCATCCAGCCCTCAGCAAACGTATCTCCCACGAGAAAGACCGTTGAGATAATCTGATTCTTAAAGCTCTCATTTATTATATCCAAAAAGCTTTTGTCCTTATCATTTTTATCCAGAGTATAGCTTATGCTTTCATCTATAGATACTACCTGTGGCGTTGTGCGAAGATCCCTCTTTAGGGAATAAAAAAATATACTCTCCTTTTCCTGCATAAACATCACCACATCATGAAGCCACAGTGACTTGTCCTGGTTCAGTGCAAAATAATAAAAGCTCTCCTTTCGGTCTATGACCGTAAGCTGTCTGGAATTTATGCCAAGCCTGACCGCCATGCCATAAAACATGCTCACGTTCTCCTTTGTCAGCCTGTCAACACATATAACAAGCCTGTCAAAGGATGAAGGATTACCAAGCTTGGATGGCAGTTCCATAACCTTTTTAAGAAACAAGGCCAAAAGCTCCTCTGCCATAAATGAATCATCATCAATGACTATTTTTTCACTATTCAGTGCTCTCTTAAGCAGCTGGTCAATACACACCATCTCACCGCTTTTAGAGAGTCTTCTTGCCTCATCTCCATAATACCATTTGCCAATGCTCTTACGGCGTGCAAGTACAAGAGGAATCTGAAACTCCTCACTGCCCGCAACAGTGCTGACAGTCTCCGGCTCTTTCATATTCTGTTGAAAAAAACTAACCATAGCATAGCTGTCATTTAAGTCTATGCCTATATAGTATGAATTGCCATTATGTCCCATTATAAATCCTCTTAAATCAGCTTAAACAGCTGCTTAGTCGCAGCATCCAGCCTTTTATATTCGTCTATATTGCTCTTTAAGGTTGTCTCATCAGACAGTGTATCTGAAATTATCATCTCATTAATCAGATTATAGCGGCTGTGATCATTGTCACCCGGTATATTGTTGCACGTAAGACGATTGCTCTCTTTCACCTCTATGCTGTTGTCATGCTCCTCAGTAATATAATACCTGATCAGCTCACCGAAAAATATGACAAATGTCTTTACATATATGCCGTCGTACATCTCAACCATATCCTCTGAATTAAACTCTTCGCCATCCTCGTCTCGGCTGTAATGCAGCACAACATGAGTCCCCGGAGTACTCTCATACTGTAAAAATGCCTTGTCATAGAGGAAATACTTCTCCAGCAGTCTGTAATCAAGCCTCGCAAAAAAATCAAAATACATATTGTTATATATATAATATTTAAGCAATGTATCTTCTATCTCAAGCTCAGCCTGAGTGATATCCGTTTTCTCAGCAAAATGCTTCAATAGGGCTAACTGGCAGGCATCATTTAATGTTCTGTTTCCAATAAATCGCTTTTCGATAATATCAAAAATAAAATCAGCCTTGCACCCGCCACTATGCAGATATCCATGTGCCACAAGAGATATATAAGCTAAAATCAGCTTTTCATTTCCGGCTCTTTTATAGTATTCCATAAAGATATCCGATATCTTTTCAGGCTCAATCTGCGTATAAACACCCTGTTCGAGAATACGCTCATCAAGCTTCATGGAAGATATTGAAAACTTATCAGCGGCATGCCACAGATTAATCAGCTCGTCTGTAGGCCCGGTATAGTTTTCACACAGGTATTTAAGCACCAGGTCACTGTATTTGCCTGTTTTAAAGGCAGATATGGCAAGCTGCACCATAAAATCATCATCTACATGCTGCACCTTAAGCGCATTCTCACACAAAACCACCTTTGATGCGGCAGCAAGCATGTCTATTCCATACTCCATGGCCATATCATATGCCTTTTCATAGAGGCGGTTTGATACAAGCATGTCAATAAGATATTTTCTTGCATCCTTTTGCAGGGTATCAAAATTAATGCTTTGCAAAAACGGCCTGACGTAATCCTCATAATCGTGAAGCTGACAATATTTTAAAATTCTGTATCCCATAACAGCTTTGTAGGAATCAGAAAAGGATTCACTATAAAATACAGGTTTAAACAGCTTCAAATCATCCTTTGTAAAATCAGAATAATCCCTTACATGCTTAAAATGTGACACTATATACTGTGGTCTGTCAGGCGAGAGGCTTATACACCTGTCAAGGTATTTCTCGGCATCCATCAGCCTCTGCAGTCTGTATGAGATGCTTTTAACATATCTATAGCCCCTTGAGTCCTCAAAAAGTATAACATAGTCGTTTGAAAACAGTTCAAAATAAGCACACTGGTCTGTAACCGGAACTATCTGAGGCTCTTTCATTTCATTCTGATATATGATAGCTCTTACTATGCGCTTATCAAATACAATAAGCTTATGGGTATATATAATATCTGAAAAAGCTGCCGACAGCTCTTCATTGATAAATCCCAACTCAAGCATATCCTCGTATAAAACAGCCAGATTGTCATCAATATGCCTAAGCTGTACCTGGTCCATGGCAAACCTGCCCATAGCTTTCCTGTACTTGTGGTAGACCTCAGGCTCTGTTTCCTTGGCAGCAATTATATTGTTGTAAAGCACTGCAAGCTTTCGGTATGGCAGCTTATTATCAAAGCTGAAATACATCTGGATGATCTTTGGCACAGGGGAAATCTGCCTGTCATTCATCGTAAGGAGATACGACTCATACAAGCCTGTCAGACGCAGCTTATTCTCGATACCCAGCTCAAACCATTTATGAAAACAGGTATCATTTTTGTGTCCCTTAATCAGGTAGCTGCATATGATGCCGACATACTCTGCCTCCGGACATATCTCATAGGCTGCTGTAAGAAGCTCATATACTCTGTTATCGAACCCGCCTGCCAGATCAACCGCCTCAAAAATTGCTCCGGCAAGCTCCTTTGTCAGAGCCTTTTCCTTTACGGCCCAGCTTAGGATGCGAAGCTCAAATACCGACAGCTCCTTTATCAGATAAGGATCCTGTGATATAAGATAATAAGCTTCAATATACAAATACGGAGACGAACAGCCTCGCAGTACCCAGTATTTTATATCTTTAAGCTTACCGGCACTGTCATCAAAATACTGATCCCTCAAAAATAAAAGTACCCAGAACAAAAGCACAGAGTCAGGATTTTCATAAAAAATCAGCTCCACTTCGTGTGTCATATTGTCAACGTATGAAGGCTCTCTCTCTAACAGCGTCATCAGATACAGATAATAGCCCCAGATTGGAGCTTTCTTATCAGGATTACTGTGCTTGAAATCATCAAGAATCCACTTAGCTTCCTGCCTTTGCCTGTTGATAATAAATGCCTGAGCCTTCATCAGCTCATACATATGCTCATCCGGCACAAGTGCATGCAGGTGGTTTAATATGCTTATAGTCTCGTTTGCCCATACCCCGGTCACTATCCGCTTCAGCCTGAAACTGGTATAAAGCTCCATGATTCCGACCATGCATTCCTTTATGTCCTTTGTCACAGCTATATCACTTATACTGCCATCATCATCTCTTACACCGGCCGTGATATCTATTGTAAAGCTCTGATATACACCATCAATATATATGCGGCCAAAATTACGTCCGGCATGCATCGCAGATGCATCGATGATATACTCATACAGATATGTTTTACCTATAAAATCATCAAGCGTTAAAACAGGCTTAGACAGCTTTATGAATTCACAATCCGTGCGCAGGCGTATCTCGGTATATCCCCAGTTATCCTTTGTTATAGTAAAGCATCCACTCTGTGGCTCTTTAGAAGCCATAAAAATCTCCTCTGACTTGTCTACACTAATGGAAACAGGCTGTTTTTTGTTTACGCCAATCAGAAACTCCTCCATATTCTGACCGGATGGTCTGGCGCAGGCAAAGCCCTCATAGGTCAGCCTCTCATATACATTGTCATAAGGAATTGTGTTTAAAAAATTGCGATTATAAAACAGATGATAAGCCTCATCCCAATTGGATGCCGCAAGCCTTGTAAAATCATCAAGGCTCTTTACAGCTCCGGTGGATGCTTCCGCATAGAGCCTTGTGATTCTTGCACAAAAAGAAAGACTGTACTCTATCTGATTGCATACAATCACAAATTTGCCCTCGCAGGCATCGCCCTCCGTAAGGCCCTTACTGTTAAATTGATAACGAATCCTGACTTTCTCGCCCTCGAAGTGCGGATTCAGACACTCCATCCTTGGATTAGTCGAATAAACTATGCCACAGATTTTTATCTGATTCGTACTTTCTATTACAAAGCTTCCCGCTTCGCTTCTTCCCTCAATGACCGAAAGGTCTATTGTCTCCTCTGAAAACGCCAAAATCGGTTTCGTGCCATTAAATCTGCCGGCAGCTATCTGCCCTATACGTGCTCGCACAATTGTTACCCCGTTTACGTTAAATGTTGATTTTTTATATACATATTATATAATGTAAATTATATACGATTTGCAATGCTGTTGCAATGCAAATAGAAAGGAAATTACAGCTAATGATAGAACAAAAGGAGCATTTTCACGGCAGTGACCTTGAAAAAATAGAAAAAATATACGGTATAAAGAAAGAAAATATTGTGAGCTTTGCAGCAAATGTCAACCCACTCGGTGAATCCGGTAAACTAAAAACTGCACTGTCTGAGCGCATTGATGCAATCACAAAATACCCTGACAGGGAGTATACTTCTCTCAGAAAGGCTATCGGCAGCTACTGCAAGTGCGATTACAATCACATAACAGTCGGAAACGGATGCACGGAGCTCATCTCTCTTTTCATTCAGATTACAGCTCCTAAAAAGGCACTTCTGCTTGGTCCGACTTACTCTGAGTACGAGCGTGATTTAAGGATAAACGGCAGTGATATCTCATACTATTTTCTTAGGGAAAAGGATGATTTTAAGATTAATTCGGATGAATTCATCTCTGCAATCACAGCTGATACCGACCTTGTCATCATCTGTAACCCCAACAATCCGACCGGCAGCCTTATCACACAGGATAAGCTCAAAACAATTTTAACCCACTGTAAAGAGACAAATACTTATGTGATGATAGACGAGACATATATAGAGTTTGTGCCGGATGTTGATGAGCTTTCAGCAATACCTCTGACTGAATTGTTTGACAATGTGATTATTTTACGCGGCACATCCAAGTTTTTTGCCACTCCGGGACTTCGCCTGGGCTATGCCATCACATCAAATTCACAAATTCTTACAGACATAAACACATACAAAAATCCGTGGATGATTAACTCTCTCGCCGTTGTTGCAGGCGAAACAATGTTTTTGGATGAAGAATATATAGATAAAACAAGAAGCTTGATACTTTCGGAGAAAACCAGATGCAGGCAATTGATTGATAAATCACACAAATTCAAGCTTTATCCATCCTACAGCAACTTCTATCTGCTTAAGATACTTGATGAAGGCGTGGATGCACATATGCTATTTGAGCGCGCCATAAGGCAGGGCATGATGATAAGGGACTGCTCTACCTTTCCCGGTCTTGAGGAGCGGTTCATACGATTTTGCATAATGAAGCCAGAGGATAACACAAGGCTTATTAATTGCCTTACACAATGATGCTAAATGCCTTTATATAAACATAACATATAACCAAAAAGCCTCCGGAAGGATTTAATCCAGCCGGAGGCTTTTTTTATAAAGTAAAACATAGAATATGCTTTAAGCTCTATATTATTTTGCAGATAAGAACTCGTCAATACCCTTTGCTGCTGCTTTTCCTGCACCCATGGCAAGAATAACCGTTGCAGCACCTGTCACGGCATCTCCACCTGCAAATACACCCTCTTTTGAGGTTGCACCTGTATCCTCAGTTGCTACAATACACTTTCTCTTATTTGTATCGAGACCTATTGTTGTAGAGGAAATAAGTGGATTTGGCGATGTACCAAGTGACATGATCACTGTATCGCACTCCATCTCATACTCAGAGCCGGCAATCTCAATAGGGCTTCTACGTCCTGATGCATCAGGCTCTCCAAGCTCCATCTTGATAAGCTTAACACCCTTAACCCATCCATTCTCATCAACAAGAATCTCTGTAGGGTTCTCAAGGAGATCAAAGATAACTCCCTCTTCCTTGGCATGATGTACTTCCTCTTTACGTGCAGGAAGCTCTGCCTCACTACGTCTGTATACAATGTGTGTCTCAGCACCGAGACGAAGAGCTGTTCTGGCTGCGTCCATGGCTACGTTTCCACCACCGACAACTACAACCTTTTTGCCTTTTGAGATAGGAGTCTCATAACCCTCTTTAAAAGCTTTCATGAGGTTATTTCTTGTAAGGAACTCATTAGCTGAGAATACACCGTTGGCCTGCTCTCCAGGGATTCCCATAAATCTTGGAAGTCCTGCTCCCGAACCGATAAATACAGCCTCAAAGCCTTCTTCCTCCATGAGTTCGTCAATCTTAACTGACTTTCCGATAACTACATTTGTCTCGATTTTAACACCAAGTGCCTTGACATTCTCTACTTCTGCCGCAACAACCTTGTCCTTCGGAAGACGAAACTCCGGTATTCCGTAGCTTAATACTCCGCCGGCAGCGTGAAGTGCCTCAAAAATAGTTACATCATAGCCAAGCTTTGCAAGGTCTCCGGCACATGTAAGTCCTGCAGGACCTGAACCGATAACAGCAACCTTTTTGCCGTTTTTCTCTGCGGCTGTCTTTGGCTTGATGCCATTCTCTCTTGCTGTATCAGCAACAAATCTCTCAAGCTTTCCGATTGAGACAGGATCACCCTTGAAGCCTCTGATACACTTGCCCTCGCACTGGCTCTCCTGTGGGCATACACGTCCACATACAGCAGGAAGTGCTGATGACTCTGAAATAATCTCATAAGCCTTTGTGAAATCACCATTTTTAACCTGCTCAACAAATGCAGGAATATTGATAGAAACAGGGCAGCCCTTCATACACTGTGCATTTTTACAGTTTAAGCATCTGCTTGCCTCTGCCATTGCCTCTTCTTTATTGTAGCCGTAGCAAACCTCTTCAAAGTTTGTGGCACGAACCTTAGGATCCTGCTCTCTGACAGGTACTCTCTTTAATACATCGACTTCCATTATTTGTCACCTCCGCAGTTTCCGCAGCCACCGTGATGTGTTGCGCCCTCTTCATAGGCAAGCTTAGCTCTGCCTTCCTCAGTCTTATATTGCTGCTGTCTCTTCATAGCCTGATCAAAATCAACAAGATGTCCGTCAAACTCAGGTCCGTCAACACATGCAAACTTAACCTTTCCGTCCACGATCAGACGGCATGCACCACACATACCTGTTCCATCAACCATGATTGGGTTCATTGAAACAATTGTAGGAATCTCAAGCTTCTTTGTGAGCAGACATGTGAATTTCATCATAATCATAGGTCCGATAGCTACACAGCAGTCATATGTATTGCCGGCATCAACAAGTGCCTGAAGCTGCTGGCTGCCGTTGCCGTGGAAGCCGTATGAACCATCATCTGTACAAACATAGAGATTCTTTGCAACAGCTTTCATCTCATCCTCAAAGAAAAGGATATCCTTATTTCTAAAGCCCATGATGACATCAGCATCCACACCATGCTCTTTAAGCCACTTAACCTGTGGATATACAGGAGCTGTACCAAGACCTCCTGCGATAAATACGATGTGCTTTTTCTTTGTCTCCTCGAGGTTATCCTCCTGACAAAGCTCTGATGGACAGCCGAGTGGTCCGACGAAATCCTCTAATGAATCCCCCTCATTAAGAGCCATCATTCTCTCTGTTCCTGCACCGATAGTCTGTACTACGATAGTAACAGTCTCTTTTTCCCTGTCATAATCACAGATGGTAAGTGGGATTCTCTCTCCTACCTCATCTGTCTTTGCGATGATAAACTGACCAGGCAGACACTCTTTTGCAACTCGTGGTGCCTTTATATCCATAAGGATAATATTGTCAGCCAATTTTTCTTTTCGAACTATTGGATACATAGTCTTCCTCCTAGTTAAATCTTATCCCATTACATATGTAATCTGATACTCAATTATTTCATACTTTTTTAATTTTAAATGAAATGATATAATTTTTCAATATGTTTCTTTGGATATTCCATAAAAATATGTTATATGCTTATGAAATTGTGTTATCTTCTGACATTCGTCCGCTACTTTATATCAAAAACAGGAACCAATTCATGCAAAAAATGAACCGGTTCCTGTATTTATCAGCTTTTATGAGAAATATACAAGCTCATCCTGCGGCTTCTCAGCAGGCTCGATGGAAACCGGATAAAGCACCGGTCCCTTTCCCTTGTACTCTCTTGCAAACTCCACATGCACCCTTGCGGTGATGGTAATCCACGATTTGTGAGGAATACTGCTCTCATCCTCATACTTGCACTTAAAGCCTATAAAGGTCACGTCCTCTATACAGCAGGTCATCGCAAACCTGCCCGGTACCATAACACCCTTTCTAAGCTTATCAGGATTGTATACAAGAGCAAGAAATTTGACAACCTTGCCGTCGTACTTCTTGTAATTCTCCATGGCATCCATATACCAAATGGCATAATCTGCATCTGAAAGCTCAATCACATCCTGATTTATATCAAACGGCAATTCCTCCGGACGCTCATCAATAGTACCGTCCTTGCGTTCGTAGACTATCTGGGCTTTGCGGTTGATATTCTTTATGGTACGCCTTAGGTGTCCTCTGTCTGTATCATCGTCCGTCCTGTTAAATATGACAACATCACTCGCAAATACCTGTTCCTGCATCATCGCGCGCATATTGTTCATATAAAGGTCAAATGTAGTGGAATCAACTGTGGCGAGCGACTGCACGATAACCCAGCCCTTTGGCAGCTCGGCCTCTATTATTTTATCAATGCCCCATGTGCCGTTGTACTCGATAAACACCTGTTCAGGCAAATACTGCATGTTGAGCTCATTCAGCTTTGCAGCTGTAAACTCATCCTCCGAGTCGATCTCTGCAACCTGGATATTGGCAGCCTTTAGCTTGTCCATATCATACTCCACATCACCATCCTCGCACATAATGATAAGCCCCTTTGAGCCATTAGCGAAATCATTCTCGAAAATGGTATCCTTAATCAGTGAAGTCTTGCCACTGTCCATGAATCCGGTAAATAAATATACTGGAATCTCTTCAGCCATTTTGTTAGTTCCTTTCTGATTATTGTGTAACTATATTAAATACATTTAAGCAAGTCCGAAGAGCTCTTCAAGCTCATGCTCGTGGATATCTGTTCCGATAACAACTATACGTCCTGTATAGTCAGGCTCGCCATCACGAATCTCGTACTCGCCCGGAACCATATCAAAGTAAATCCACTTGCCGTCTGTGCCCTCTACCATGCCCTTTGAACGAAGAATATTGTCATCTTCCACAAACTGCTTAAGGATTTCTTCGAGCTTAGCGCGCTCAAACTTGTGAGGTGTCTCCTTGCCCCAGCTTGTAAATACATCATCAGCATGATGATGTCCGTGCTCATGATCATGGTCATGACAGCCGCAAGTGCAGCCCTCGCCATGCTCGTGATGGTGCTCATGTTCGTCGTGGTCATGGTGATGTTCATGCTCATCATGGTCATGATGATGCTCGTGCTCGTCATGGTCGTGGTGATGCTCATGCTCATCATGGTCATGGTGATGATGATGCTCTGCCTCATCCTGTGCATGACGCGCCTCAGCAAGCACCTTCATCTCGAGATTATCCTGACCTTCCATAGTCTTAAGAATCTGCTCTCCTTTAATAGCATCCCAATCAGTAGTGATAACTGAAGCCTTTGGATTTAAAGCCTGAATCTGCTTTACACAAAACTCAAGCTGCTCAGGTGTAGCATTCTGGCTGCGGCTTAAGATCACTGTTGTGGCATACTCTATCTGATTGTTGAAAAACTCACCGAAAGCCTTCATCTGCTTGCTTGCCTTAAGTGCATTTACCACTGTAACAAGTGCATTAAGCTTGACCGGCTGCTCTTTTTCGATATCTATAACAGATTTCATGACATCTGATAATTTACCCACGCCGGATGGCTCGATTAAGATACGGTCAGGATGATACTTTGTAATAACCTCATTTAAATTCTTACCAAAATCACCAACCAGTGAACAGCAGATACAGCCTGAGTTCATCTCCGTAATCTGAATGCCGGCATCCTTTAAAAAGCCACCGTCTATACCAACCTCACCGAACTCATTCTCTATGAGAACTATCTGCTCACCCTTAAAAGCCTCATCTATCATTTTCTTGATAAATGTAGTCTTTCCAGCTCCAAGGAAACCTGAAATAATGTCAATTTTTGTCATTGTAATTCACTCCTTTTCTTTTCACTAAGTCCTATTTTACTAGCAATAATACAAATATGCAAATTAAATTTTTATTATTAAATTATGTTGACACATAACAAAAGAACTACCGCACGCGGTAGTCCTCTCTAATACATTAATTGTATTTTCTTTTTCTAGCTGCTTCAGATTTCTTCTTACGCTTTACGCTTGGTTTCTCGTAATGCTCACGCTTACGGATCTCCTGCTGGATGCCTGCTTTTGCACAGTTTCTCTTGAATCTGCGTAATGCGCTATCTAAAGTCTCGTTTTCTTTAACTATTACACTAGACATAACCTAAAACCTAACCTCCCTCCAGTTGTGTATTGTGCATCAACTGTTAGGTATCTATACTTAATTGCACTAACATGTATTTTATCAAAATATCCGGATTTGTCAAGATAAATCCGGATATTTTTTAAAGAAATTATTATTTTAGTTATATCAGGTAAAAAATCACTCCAAAATGACTCTAATCAAGCTTGATAAAGATTGATGTTTCCTTTTTCAGTGAATCTGCAATCTCATAGTTTTCATCCATCTTGTGTGAGATATTGTCCATATCCTCAACAATAAGCTGTGTACTGTCAGCCGCTGAAACCACTCCGTTCACACCCTCATTTATAGCATGTGAAATGGTGTTGATTGAAGAAGAAATCTCAAGCATGGACTGCTTCAGTGAATCAGTCTTCTCCTTGAAATCAGTCATGGTACCCTCAATGAATGAAGCCTTGTCGTTGTACTCCACACCGGACTCAACAAATCTCTCAAACTCCGGAAGAATCGAATCATTAATATAGCTGACAAGACCATTGGCGTTGTCAGAAAGATTGTTAACCGAATTGGTAACTACCGCATTGATACGCTGGATATTGTTGGCTGCCTCCTGGCTGGCTGCAGCAAGCTGGCTGATCTCACTGGCTACAACCGCAAAACCTCTGCCTGCCTCTCCTGCCCTTGCTGCCTCAATAGAAGCATTTAATGCCAGCAGATTGGTCTGACTTGCAATGTTTAAAATATCATTGGTAAGTGAATTGACCTGCTTTACGCTGTTGCTATCCTCAATAGCCTTCTGCAATACCTCGAGAATCTCCGAAACCTTCCTGTCTGTTGACTCCATGTTTGTACGTGCAACAGACTCCATTGACTGTGCATGAGCCTTCATATCCTTGGTGTATCCGGTCAGTTCATCTGTCTTTTCAGCAATAAGCTCAACCTCTTTTGCCACATTATCTGTGTTGGTATTGATAACAGATGCGTTTTCGGAGATATCCTGCATGGTAGCAGACAGCTCCTCTGTTAAAGCCGAAAGATCGGACACACTGCTGTTGCTTGTCTGAACACTCTGACGCACATCATCAACAACCCTCTCCATCCTGGCCGAGTTGGTGACAACAGCCTTGAATATAGCCTGCAGCTTTGTCATAAAGACATTGATGCCCTTGCCTACGGCGTCAACCTCAGCATTGTTGATAGGAGTAACCCTCTGCGTCAAATCGCCCTTCTTGTTATCAATATTGACTATGATGCCGTTGATTTCCTTCTGTGTACGAAGCAGAGGCTTGATAACCATGGTGACAACAGCAAAAACAACAAACAGTAATGCAATTATACTTATTGCAATAGTAAATGTACATGTGACAACAGATGCGCGATAAGTACTTTCGAGGCTCTTTCTCTCCTCCTGTGTAACAGAATTGACATGCTCACGCATTGACGAAATAGCTTTTTCAATGTTATTAGAATATTTTGCAATAGAGCCATTTGCCGTTTTATACGCTTCCTCGTTTTTACCGGCGGCAGAATAGGCCATTACATTGCCACACTCCTTGACCAGGCTTGTATAGTTTTCACAGATAATTCTATAGTTTCTCTTGGTCTCCAAGGTTACATAAGGATTATAATCATCAAGGAGCTGCTTTAGCTTTTCCTCGTGATTTCTCACTTCACTTACAATATCAATCATTGATGATAGATCTGTCGATATAATATGAGCCAGTGCCAGTGTATGAATATTCACAGTCTCCATCTCAATATCATTAAGCATCTCCGTGCCAACCATTGAGGTGTCCACAATCTGAGAAGCCGCATCATTTACCTTTGATAAATTTTTAAGAGATAAACCACTTGAAATAACACTTACAAAGCCTACAACAAAAACAGGAATAAGTATCAATTTTGTACTTAACTTTTTCTTTCCCTTGACCTTTGGTTTGTTATTAACCTTTTGAGCTTTTTTTGTGTTGAGAGTTTTTTTAACTTTTGGTGCTTTTGCAGGATTTGCTGCTTTTGCTTTCACCTTTTTTTGTTTTACTGCGCTATTTTTAACAGCTGCTTTACTTTTTTTTGAATCTAATTTCATGTTATATACCCCTCTACTCAGCTACAGATTGTGTTATCCCCGCAACAAAATTATCCATTATCTCCTGAAGATCTGTATTATCAGGATTACCGGCCGCCATTTTTTCGCCAAACTCCGTCGCAGCATCCCAGTAAGAATTTCCAACTCTTTGGAGCTTTCCGTACTGTGCCTGATCCATAACAGCCATAATAGCAGGAACCTTTTTGACCGCATCATCTGCGGCTGCCGCTTTATTGGCAGGGCCTACATTCTTCATCTCAAAGCGTAGCTTCTGGTTATCCTCGTTTGTAAACCACTGGGCAAGCTTATTTGCCCACTCAGGATACTTGGTGTATGCATTTACAGCCATATATTTATAGCCTTTAAACGATGACATCTGAATCTGCTGTCCGGCACATGTGTATGTAGGCAGCTTTACAGCACCATAATCATCGCCCCATAATTCCTTGATTTTTGCTGCATTCCAGCATCCGCTGACACCGGCAATAATACTTCCGTCCTGTACTCCTGCAATAAAATCGTCCTGTACGCAGTTCTTAAAGCCCGGCTTAGCCGCAATATCAAGCATAGCCTGTGCTATATCAACACCCTTGATGTTCGTGATGATAGAATTCCAGTTGCAGTGGTTTGTCACACCATCATCATTCACGCCAAAATCAAGCCCTGTATTTCCAAAAAATGAATACAGATACCAGCCTGAGCTCCAGTCCATAGTCAAGTACTTACCATTGGCCCCTGCAATGTCGAGCATGCCATCAAGCGTAGCCACATCGCTGTCTGAGAAATAATTCTTATTGTAATACATAAAATATCCATTGTCAGCGGTCAGCGGATATCCATATAATTTGCCATCGATAGTGGCAGCCTCAACCGCACCTTCATCGTCAGCCTTTTTAACGGCATCCACATCCTCTATCTCATAAAGAGCGCCTCCCGCTACCATAGAAGTTATCTGGTCATCCGCTATAGGGAATACATCCGCACCATTATGCACATTTGATAATATATTATCTCTGGCATCAGAATCCTCTGACTCCTCGATAATTATATTAAAATCAGTTCCTTTATTAGCCTCCTTGAAGCTTTCAATCATCTGTGTAGTAATATCCACATCATCTTTCGAACACCAGACGTGCATCTTTACTTCCTTATTCTTCGCTTCATCCGAAGAATTCTCCGTCGTCCCCACCTGTGTATTGTCATGTGATTTATTTGATACTCCGCATCCAGTAAGTAATGAAACCCCAATGGCAGCCACAAGTGTTGCAGCTATTAACCTCTTCATACATATTCATCCTTTCAGTTTAATCTCAATTTATAATTTAGTACAATTTTACCATACTTTCACAAAAAAAATAGGTCTAATTTGATTTTTTAACAAATTTAGACCTATTTTTTAAAAGATGCATTTTAAAGTACTATATAAGCATTTTTGTTACTTAATCATACCTGAAAGTGCGTCCTTTACTGAAGCAATAGCATCAGGAATACCTGCCGGGTTCTTTCCACCGGCCTGAGCCATGTTAGGGCGTCCACCGCCGCCACCGCCTACCTTTGAGGCGATTGCCTTGATTAAGTTTCCTGCATGCGCACCGCTCTTTATGGCAGCGTCTGTTGCCATGGCAACAAGATTTACCTTGCCTTCATTTGAAGAAGCAAGCACGATAACTCCCTCGCCAAGCTTTTCCTTGAGAGAATCGCCAAGATCACGCAGTCCGTTCATATCAACGCCGTCAACACTTGTTGCAAGAAGCTTGATGCCGTTTACATCAACTACCTGATCCATAACATCGCCGAGCGCATCCTTTGCTGCCTTGCTCTTAAGAGACTCATTCTCACTCTGAAGTGCCTTCATCTCAGCCATCAGGTGCTCAAGTCTCTCTTTGAGGTTGGCAGGAGTTGATTTAACTACCTTAGCAGCCTCCTCAAGCTCCTTCTCCATATTGCTGTAATAAGCGAATACATTGTCGCCTGTGATAGCCTCGATACGTCTTACGCCTGCAGCCACACCACTCTCCGAAAGAATCTTGAATACCTTGATATCAGATGTATTCTTTACATGTGTACCACCGCAGAACTCCTTTGAGAAATCGCCCATTGATACGACACGTACCTTTTCACCGTATTTCTCGCCGAAGAGAGCCATGGCACCTGTCTTTTTAGCCTCATCGACAGTCATGATATCTGTGCGAACTTCAATAGCTTCGTTGATTTTCTCGTTTACGATATCCTCAACCCTTTTAAGCTCCTCAGCAGTCATAGCAGAAAAATGAGAGAAATCAAAACGTGTTCTCTCAGCATCCTGGTAAGAACCTGCCTGCTCTACATGTGTGCCGAGTACCTCACGCAGTGCCTTCTGAAGCAGATGAGTGGCAGAGTGATTTCTGCATGTGTTTGTTCTTGTTTTTGTATCAACAGAAAGTGTAGCCTTCTCGCCTGTGCGGATCATACCCTCTGACACATATCCTACATGTGCATATCTGTTGCCGACTACCTTTACAGTATCCTCAACAACAAATGTACCGCTCTCTGTCTTTATGATACCCTTGTCACCCTGCTGACCACCCATTGTGGCATAGAAAGGTGTGTTTGGCACGATTACAGAACCCTTATCACCATCTGAAAGAGCCTCGACTACATCATCCGATGTGGTAAGGAAAGCAATCTCAGCTGTGTCAGTAAGCTTGTCATAGCCTGTGAACTCTGTAGTAATTTCAGAATCTATATCATTGTAAACATTGGCATCAGCACCCATATAATTTGTTTCCTTGCGGGCTCCTCTTGCCTTCTGTCTCTGAGCCTCCATACAACTCTCAAAGCCAGCCTCATCATATGTGAAGCCCTTCTCCTCGAGAATCTCTGCCGTGAGGTCTACAGGGAAGCCGTATGTATCGTAAAGCTTGAATGCATTCTCTCCTGAAAGCACCTTGACCCCGTCAGCCTTCATATGTTCTTCCATATCTGCAAGGATACCAAGTCCCTGGTCGATGGTCTTTGCGAACTTCTCCTCCTCCTGAGTGAGTACCTTAAGGATAAAATCCTTTCTCTCCTCAAGCTCCGGATAACCGTCCTTGCTCTCATCGATGACAACCTGCGCGATTTTGCCAAGGAAGGCTCCCTGTATGCCAAGTGTACGTCCATGCATAGCGGCACGTCTGATGATACGGCGAAGCACATAGCCCCTGCCCTCGTTAGATGGCATAACTCCGTCAGAAATAAGGAATGTAGACGAACGGATATGGTCTGTGATAAGACGGATAGAAACATCGTCCATCTCATCGACATGATATTTCTTGCCTGAAAGCTCGCAGACCTTGTCACGGATAGCCTTCATTGTATCAATATCGAATACCGAATCAACATCCTGCATTACAACAGCAAGACGCTCAAGTCCCATACCTGTATCAATGTTCTTGTGCTCAAGCTCAGTGTATCCACCGTGTCCGTCACCGTTAAACTGTGTGAATACATTGTTCCACACCTCCATGAAACGGTCACAGTCACAGCCTACCTTACAATCAGGCTTGCCACAGCCGTACTTCTCACCGCGGTCGTAGTAAATCTCAGAGCAAGGACCGCAAGGACCTGCGCCATGCTCCCAGAAGTTGTCACACTCACCGGTCTTTGGATCTCTGTAGAAACGTGTAATACGATCTCCAGGCACTCCTACTTCCTTAGTCCAGATATCAAATGCCTCATCATCCTCACCGTAGATGGAAGGATAAAGCCTGTCCTTTTCAAGACCGAGCACCTCTGTCAAAAACTCCCATGACCATGCGATTGCTTCATGCTTGAAATAATCGCCAAACGAGAAGTTTCCGAGCATCTCAAAAATGTAAGATGACGAGCTGTCTTACCTACATTCTCGATATCACCTGTTCTGACACACTTCTGGCATGTAGTCACACGGCGTCTTGGCGGAACCTCCTGTCCTGTAAAATATGGTTTAAGCGGTGCCATACCTGCATTAATAAGAAGCAGACTGTTGTCATTGTGAGGCACCAGTGAAAAACTCTTCATTGCGAGATGTCCCTTGCTCTCAAAGAACTCAAGGTACATACGACGTAATTCGTTAACGCCATAACTCTTCTTCATTACTTGAATCTCCTATTCTTTTGTCTTTGCGTCCTTCATTTTACGAAGCTTTACCCCTATTAAAGCCCCACAAAAACCTATGGCCGCCAAAACAATCATAATAATAACATATTGTGCTACGCACATGAAAAAGTCCCCCATAATTACCCTCCTAAATTTATTGAACTAATTTATTATAAATGAATTTGTGAAATAATTCAATAGTTCTCTCCAAAAGCAAACGTCTGATTTTCACGTTCAATCTCAATAACCCTGTCAGCCATGTCCTTATTGCTCAGCCTCTTTTTGTATTCAGTAATACCGCTGTAGTCCTGCCACATGTGCATAGGAAACACAAACTCTGCCGAGGTATTTTGTAAAAAATAATCAAAACCCTTGAACTGATACTCCATAAGCTTTGGATCCATCGGGAAAAAAGCCACGTTTATTGGTTTTTCCGAAAGCTTTTTTATCTCATGCCTGAAGGCTCTGCGCACTCTGCCGTTTATCAAATCACCGGCGCCATCCCACTCCCAGTCGTTTAAATCACCGGCATGAAACAGGCTCACACCGTTTGAGGCAACATAAAACGCCACACCGGCATCGGTGGATCTAAGTGTCATTATATCCAGATCATCCACATGATATGTATTGTCAGGTGAAACAAATGTCACCCTGTCCCTGACAGCGGGATCAATGCCATGCTTTGATAAAAAATGCGGACTGATACGGATATCCTTCGAAAAAACATAATGTATATTCGGATATTTGTCAGCCAGACGCAAAATATCCATATCATAATGATCCTTGTGGCTGTGACTTGCAAACATATAGATTTTTGTATCCGGCTCATAAGATGGCAGCTTTCCGGTAAAATGCATACCCTCCACCTTGTCTCCATCAAAATAATCAAATATAAGCACCTTGTCATCCAGTTCCACAAGAAAACAACTGTGATGTATAAAAATTATCTGCATGTAACCTACTCTCTTTCGCTTTTAAATCAGTCTTTATGTATCATTATGCTATCTTTATGCTATATAGTCAACTTATATTTCGTATAATATAGTAATTAAACTCTAATTACCAATCAATAATTATATGATTAAAGGGTCAAAATACCTTTTGACCCCCATATCATTATATAATTATACAAATCATGCCACCATTTGAGTCATTCACAATCTTTTGCATGGTTTCCTGAAGCTTTATCTGGCACTCATCATCCATCTGCATTATTTTGCTTCTTATTCCGTCCTCCATAAGCTCACCGACAGACTTTCCAAAAATATTAGTCTTCCAGACTCCACTGTCACTGTTTTCACCATTTTTTATGTAATCTATCAGATCCTCTGCCTGTTCCCTGCTTCCGACTATCGGCGCTATCTCGGTCTCGATATTAGCCCTTATCATATGTATTGACGGTGAAATGGCCTTCATTTTTACACCAAACTTGTTTCCATGGGCTATAAGCACAGGCTCCTCCATTCGGATATCAGACAGCTGTGGCATCACAACACCATAACCCTTCTGCTGCACCGATGAAAAAGCATCCTTAATCTTTTCGTACTCATTCTTTTCCTCAGTGAGTGAAAGAATCAGGGAAATCAGCTCCTTTTCCCCGGAAACAGTCACACCGCACAGCGCGGAAATATTCTCGTAGTAGTACTTCTCTGCAATCTCAATTTTAACCTTTACCACACCATCAGACAGCCCCATCCCGGCAAGAGATACCACTTTTAATATATCCCCATCCGATTCAGGCATATCAGTGCTCATCTGTGCGACATCCTTCAGTTTTGAAGCCCTTGCAAGAAAAGTCTTTGCATATGTAATTACGGCCTGCTTTACATAATTGTCATAAGGCAGAAGCTGCACCCATTTCGGTATATCATAGTCCACTCTCGTGACTGCAAATTCATATAAGAGCTTTTCCATGATATCTGTAATCTGTCCCATGCAAAGCTTTTCACAGTCTATAGGAATGGCAGCCGCTTTATACTCTCTGCTAAGTGACTCGCACAAAAGTCTCGTTTCTGCTGCAAAAGGCTTTGTAGTATTTACCACAATTACAAATGGCTTTCCTGAAGCCTCAAGCTGCATGACGGTTTCTCTTTCTGCCGCCTCATAGCTCTGTCTTTTTATATCGCCTATGCTGCCGTCAGTGGTTACAAGCACAGCCACTGTCGAATGCTCCTCTATTACCTTTTTTGTTCCTACAACCGCAGCCTCCTCAAAAGGTATATCCTCGTCGAACCATGGTGTTTTGACCATACGCTCGCCGTCCTCCTCGAGATAACCGACAGCATCCCCCACTGTAAAGCCCACACAGTCCACAAGGCGTACCTTCACAGCGCTGCCATCATCCAGACTGATAGTAACCGCATCCTGTGGAATAAATTTCGGTTCAGTCGTCATAATAGTCTTTCCTTTGCCTGATTGCGGCAGTTCATCGACTGCACGCTTTTTAGCATACTCATTGTCCATCTTTGGGATTACACAAAGCTCCATGAAATGCTTTATAAATGTGGACTTGCCTGTGCGCACAGGACCGACGACACCTATGTAAATCTCGCCGTTTGTGCGGCATCTGATATCTTTATATAAATCAAACTCTTTACTGTCCATAGTACTGCCCATAAAAGCTTCCTCCATACACTTTATTCTATAATCAAAGTGTATTCACCTGCTCTTTGAATTATTACACATAAAAAGGCCACAGGCTTCAAAACAGATAACCTGTGGTCTTTTGTAATAATATATAGTATTTTAAACCAAACTACTTAGCAGCCTTTTTCTCACATCCTGCTGTCTTGCTTGTAGAAGTATCAGCTGTTTCTTTAGCATCTGATTTGTCAGAAGCCTCCTCAGGCTCCTCTCTCAGACGTGCATACATCTGCATACACTTGTGGAGCTTCTTTGCAAGCTTATTGTCTATCTGCTCAGGAGTAGCTCTCCACTGCCAGTTGCCACCGGTAGTTGAAGGAATGTTGATACGGGCCTTTGAATCAAGTCCAAGCAGATCCTGCATAGGAACAATAGCCATATCGGCAACTGATGACCATGCCGCACGCATCATGCCCCAGTTGTAGCCCTCCTCCTTTGTGAGGTTTAAGTAATCCTTTGCAAACCTTACGCAATCCTTTGGAGCTGTCTTCATCCAGCCCATAACTGTGTCATTGTCATGGGTACCTGTGTATACAACACAGTGCTGCGGATAGTTATGTGGCAGATAATCGCTATCTTCTCTTGAATCGAAGGCAAACTGGATAACCTTCATGCCAGGGAAGCCTGAATCCTTTAAAAGCTTCTTTACGGAAGGTGTGAGGAAGCCGAGGTCCTCCACGATGATAGGAAGCTTGCCAAGCTTCTTCTCAAGCACGTTGAATAAATCCATGCCAGGTCCATCTTTCCATACACCGTTCTTTGCTGTATCATCCTTTGCAGGAATAGCATAGAATGAATCAAAACCTCTGAAATGATCGATTCGTACTATATCATAAAGCTTTGCCATAGCACTGATACGCTTTGTCCACCAGCTGTAGCTGTCCTTCTTCATAACATCCCATCTGAAAAGAGGATTGCCCCAGAGCTGTCCGTCAGCTGAGAAGGCATCAGGAGGACATCCTGCCACCTCGATTGGATTTAAGTCTTTATCGAGATAGAACTGTGTAGGATTAGCCCATACATCTGCTGAATCCATGGCAACATAAATAGGTACATCTCCGATAATTCTTATGCCCTTTTCATTAGCATATGCCTTTAAAGCAGTCCACTGCTTGAAGAAGAGATACTGGAGCATCTTGTAGAAGGCAATATCATCTGCATACTTCTCCTTTGCTTCTTCCATAGCCTCAGGTTTTCTAAACTTAAGAGCATCATCCCACTCGCTCCATGCCACTCCGCCATTGGCATCCTTTAATGCCATAAAGAGTGTGTACTCATCAAGCCACTCTGCCTCTTTACTGCAGAATGCCTCATAGTCAGCCGGTGTTTTCTTTGAAAAACGCTCATATGCCTTTCTTAAAAGAGCATATCTGTTGACATACATAATGCCATAGTCTACATACTGTGGCTTTTTGCCCCACTTATATGACTCGCACTCCTTCTTTGTCAGAAGCTTGTCCTTGCATAAAAGCTCAAGATCGATAAAATAAGGATTGCCTGCAAAGCTTGAAAATGACTGGTATGGAGAATCTCCATAGCTGGTAGGACAGATTGGAAGAATCTGCCAGTATGTCTGACCTCCCTTCTCAAGGAAATCGACAAAACGTCTTGCCTCCTTTCCCATAGTTCCAATACCATACTGTGATGGCAGTGATGAGATTGGCATTAATACACCGCTAGTTCTCATGTTATTTTTCCTCCCTTTTGTTGTATACTCATTGTTTGGCTGCGTGAGCCTGTATTTTAAAATAATATATAATATACATATGAAATCATATGATATTTTCGTTTTATTTAGTTATTATAACATCATAAAGTGCAACTTGTAAATTAAATTAGTTAATGTTAATATCAAATTAAGAAAAAGTTTAAAAGAGGTGTAACAAAATGAATGAAACAACTAGGCAATTGATTGTGCATAAGGTAAAGCATAATACGAAACGCCTTATAACATCCATTAAATGGGTAATCTTTTCTATCGTTGTCGGCATAGTCGCAGGAAGCTGCGGCACCGCATTTTATTTTGCCCTGTCGGTCGTAACCGATTTCAGAATGAAATACCCTTGGCTCATTTACTTTCTGCCAATCGGCGGACTTGCCATTGTAGGACTCTATCATCTGTGTAAAGACGATAACGACACCGGAACCAATCTGGTAATATCAGCTATCCATTCAGGCGACAAGGTGCCCTTTATAATGGCCCCGCTTATATTTGTATCCACACTTATCACTCACCTGTTCGGTGGCTCTGCCGGCCGTGAGGGTGCTGCACTGCAGATGGGAGGCAGCATCGGAAGCTCTATAGGCAGGGTATTCAGATTTGATGAAAAGGACAAGCATGTCATGATTATGTGTGGCATGAGCGCTGCATTCAGTGCACTGTTTGGCACTCCGATGGCAGCCGCTATTTTCTCCATGGAGATGATAAGCGTCGGTGTCATGTATTATATAGCACTCGTTCCATGTGTGATAAGCTCCCTCATCGCTCACGGTATCGCATCATACTTCAATGTTACAAATGAATTTTTTGCTATTGAAAACATATCGGACTTTACTATTTTAAACTCAGTAAAAATCTCTGTGCTTGCAATACTGTGCGCACTCGTAAGCATACTCTTTTGTGTGGCCCTTCACTCAGGTGAGGCGCTGTACAAAAAATATCTGCCAAACAAATATACAAGAGTATTCATTGGTGGCTGCTTTGTCATCATAGCAACTATGCTTGTAGGAAACCAGACATACAACGGCACCGGAATGAGTGTCATCCAAAGCAGTATAGACGGCTCTGTCAGACCTGAAGCATTTCTGCTAAAAATCATCTTCACCGCACTGACTCTTGGCGCAGGCTTTAAGGGCGGCGAGATTGTACCATCCTTTTTCATAGGCGCAACATTTGGATGCCTGTTCGGCAATCTGACAGGCTTTGAGCCATCGCTGTGTACAGCTGTCGGCATGATTTCACTGTTCTGTGGTGTCACCAACTGTCCGATTACATCACTGCTCATCAGCTTTGAGCTGTTTGGCTACGACGGCATGCCGTACTTTCTTCTGGCAATTCCATTCAGCTATATGCTGTCAGGATACTTTGGCCTGTATCGCAGCCAGAAAATCGTATATTCAAAATACAAGACAAGCTATATAAATAAATCAACTCACTAACATTTGCAAACTGCAACCAGGCATGATACCCCAGGTATTATTGCCTGGTCTTTTATTGTGTAAAGAGCTTTATCTCCCGCAGAAGCTTCATCTGCGAGAACCTCCCACAAAGCGTCTGCAAGTTTAATTGTGATTTTATTTTTGCCGGCATTGTAAGCTACGAACACCTTCTCTGTATCGTTATCAATAGTATATGCTACAACGCCATCAGGCATATCATCCATGAAATGTACGGATTTCTTAATCTCATCTACTGTGTCAAGATAAAATGACTTGTGAGCCCTTCTTAGTGCTATAAGCCCCTTATAGTAGGCTTTAAGGTCCGAAAACTGCTCAGCCCTGTCATAATCTATTGCATTGACAGAGAGAGGACTGCAATAGCTGTTCTCTACAGGAGCACCATCAGCCTCACTAATCTTTGTTCTCGCAAACTCCTCTCCATGCAGGAAAAACGGAATCCCCTGCGCTGTAAAAAGGATGGCTGCTGCAAGCTTATTCATACGGATACGTATCTCTTCACTCTCATGTGAATTGGATATGATAAACCTGTCCCAGAGAGTATAGTTGTCGTGACATGACAGATAGTTAATCGACTGCATAGGCGATTTGGCCCACTTAGCACACGTAACAGCCTGCTTTAGCTCTTCACCTCTGTCTGCAGCTCCATTGACAAAGCCCAGCTCATCCATATAGAACACATGTCCCTTTACCGCATCACGTATATCATCCGAAAACATGCCGATGCCCGGTGTCCTTGGAGCATTTATTTTCATGCCACGCTCTGATTCTGGCAGAGTGCTCTCTCCACCTGTCCAGCCCTCTCCGTACATTATTATATCAGGATTTATTTTTAAGAGAGCTTTTCTGGCTTCGTTCAATGTCTCGATATCAAGTACTCCCATCAGATCAAACCTGAAGCCATCAATGTGATACTCACTCGCCCAGTAGCACAGCGAATCAATGATATATTTTCTGACCATAGGCTTCTCTGAGGCTATTTCATTGCCACAGGCTGATGCATCAGAGTACTTTGCAGCATCCAGCATGCGGTAGAAATAATTGCCCGCAGTCTTGTAAAAGCAGCTGTCATGAACATTGAAGGTATGATTGTAAACCACATCCATGATTACACCAAGACCCGCCTCATGAATCGAGTGTACCATCTCCTTATACTCTCTCACTCTCACGGCTCCATTAAACGGATCTGTCGAGTAAGAGCCCTCCGGCACATTGTAATTGTACGGATCATAGCCCCAGTTATACTGCTCCTTTAAGGAATCACTCTCGTCAATGCTGGCAAAATCATACGACGGCATAAGCTGCAGATGTGTCACTCCCATATCCTTGAAGTACGAAAGAGTCTTATCCTCAGTAAATGCCTTAAACTTACCCGGATACCTGGAATGAGCAGATGCACCGGCAGACACATCCGCGACAGACACCTCAGTGATAACCATGCTCATGGGGTCTGCAAGCTTTGGCCTGTCCTCATCTGCAAATCCATCAGGATCAGTCTTTGACAGGTCAATAACCATAGACCTGTGCCCATTTACACCGCAGGCTCTTGCATACGGATCATGCGAGCTGAATGTGCCATCTGAGGTGTGAACCTCATATGTATAATAAACACCATCCAGATTCCCCTCTGCCGTAGCAGAAAAAATACTGCGAAGCTCTCCCTCTCCGCGCATCATCTCAAGCCTGCCTTTCTCGGCCGAATCATTTCCCTTATCATAAAAAATAACAAAAACACTGTCCGCAACAGGCGAAAACAGTGTAAATGTTGTCTTTTCCTTTGAATAAATCGCTCCTAATTTCATAGCACTATCCTTTTCGTTTATTTTCGTATACATTATAATAAAATTTACAATAACTGTAAATAGGGCAATTCAACCAATTTTCAAAAACTTTTTAGTCAATGTGCCATTTTTTCTTTTGCTGATGTGAAACAATCTTTATATACAAAGATTGTGGCAGAAATCTGCCACAGGTTGTAGCAAGCTTCATCCTGAGAGTAGGCACTATGACCGTTTTGTGCTTCATCATCCGGTCTATGGCATAATTGGCGCAGTATTCAGCGGAAATCCCCTTCAGCGCAAATCGCACATTCGCCACATCATTGAACTCTGTATCAACCGGTCCCGGACACAGGCACCCCACATACACATGGCTGTGGCTCTGTCGAAGCTCACATGCAACAGCCCTTGAAAGGCTCGCAACATATGCCTTAGAGGCATAATAGGCAGCCATGTACGGACCGGCAGGAATAAGCCCCGCAGAGCTTGCCACATTTAATATAAAACCTCTGTCCTTTACCCTCATCTGTCTTAAAAGCTTTTTCGTCAGGAAGTGTACAGCACGCACGTTGACATCTATCATGCCCATTTCCTTAGCTATATCAGTCTCCTCAAACAGGCCGCAATCACCGTAGCCTGCGTTGTTTATAAATATTTCTATGTCTTTTTCCTCGAGATAGTCCGAAAGTCTCTGACACTCATCAAGCTGCATCAGATCCGCGGTAAAAATATCACACTCAAGCTCCTTATGAGTGGCTTTAAGCTTATCAGAAAGAGCTGTAAGCCTCTCCCGCCTTCTGGCAACAAGAATCAGGTCATACCCCTCCTTCGCAAGTCTCTTTGCAAACTGCTCACCTATTCCTGAGCTTGCTCCTGTAATCACTGCATACATATATCATATCCCCTATTCTTCAATCATAAGCTCCCTGGAGCTCGCATCAAGCTCTACGCTTGTGTTGTCACTCTTATACATCTCAAGCAGCAATAGCCACAGCGTGTGAATCTCGTATGTGAGAATATTAGATGCCGGCACTGAGTATGGAAGCAGTGTGCTGATATCAAAGTATCTGATGCCAAGCGGACGGTAAAAAAACAAGGTTGGTTGTCTGTCTTTTATCACCGGCAGTATGAATCATCTCATATGTAATCATCACAAAATCACTGCCCTTATAGGTACACTCATATGACACGTAGCACTCATCAACAGTCCAGGTGATGCCATCCTCTGTAACTGTCGGCTTTACGGCCTCATCATTGTACTCTGTAGTCTGACAGGAAAGCTTCCACTTAATCTGCCCCTTCTTTGTTTCCTTTACCATATCGGTAAGCTCTTTAAGTAATTCATCTTCTTTTTTCATATTATACACCTGTTTTCATTATCAATGCTCATCAACTCTCACACCATGTACCACAAACCTGTATGTCTCACCGCTTGTGGAACAGGTTGAAAGCGTCACAACCTTGTCATCCTTTGTCGGGACTATGCCTGTATCCTTCATTGATGAGGCAGCCATCCTCTGTACGAATTTGCCAAATGTCTCGTCAGGCTCAAAGCCCACAGTATACTCATCACTGTCATCACTAACCGTCTCATATGAGAAAATCTGGTACCTATACTTTTTACCATCGACAAGTATCTGGAAATACTGATGGCTGTCATAGTAATTCTCATCACGGTTATAGTACTTAAGCTTTCCAAACATAGACAGGTTTTTCATATTGTGTCCATAAATGATTGTATGACAGTCGCTGAAATCAGTCTTGTTTGAACCCTCAAGGAAGATGGAGCCTGCAGTGGCATGCTCTCTCTTAAAGGTCTTTCTGAGGTAATAGCTGTTATCCCCCGAATACATGACAGGGTAGCTGATATCCTCATTCTCAAAATAAATCCAGCCAACCACATCAGGGTTTTCGCTCCTTAGACCGGCGAAATCAATATCTATATCATCATACCACGGTGACTGTGCTTCACTGCCTTTCGTGCTGTCATCATCCTTCTTTGAATCGTCCAATGCATACTCATCCTGAAGCTTCTCATATGTCTTATCCGAGGTATTATAGTCCGAATAAATCTTAAACAGATGATAACCTGAATAAGCCACAAGAGACAGACCAATTATCAGAACTATAAATCTAATTACTTTCTTAACCATTTGTTTTCTCCATTTTTTTATCAGTCAGTACTGTAATACCGGTAAAAATAATCAACAATACAATGAATACAAATTTACCTTGCGAGGTTCCTAAAAAAGAAGCCGGATAACCAAGCACCGGGATATCAAACACAGGCACTCCGACCACATCAGACCATGCAACCGGCTGTACATCATTCACCTGATTGGCATCGCCCTTTGTAGTGTAGGTCTTTTCATCTGTATTTATTTCAACTACCCTGTGAGTCACAAGCTCGCCATTTCTGTAAAAGGTAATGACATCACCTGTCTGTATCCCACCGGCACTCTCCTTTACATACAATAGGCTCCCCTTCATGTAAGAAGGTTCCATGCTGCCGCTTACAATTACCATCGGCTCGATACTAAACAGCTTGGGAGCAAATATTACAATAATAATTAAAACAAGAATTAATAAAATTATACTGGAAATAATGTTAATAAGTCTCTTCAAAAAAAGCACCTCTATATCAGAAAATATCATTTGTCACTCACAAAACTGCTGTAGCAGCTTACCGGCTCAATATCAAATTGTATCGTCATATTACTATGTGTGTCACACGTATGATTGAACCTATCGATAATACGCTTCATGACATCGGAGGCTGTATCGCATGAGCACTTCGACAAAAGCACAATGTACTGTGAATCACTGTACTTTGCTGCCACATCCCCCACACGCAGGCACTTTCTAAGTGCTCTTTCAAGTGTATGCATGGAATCCTTCATCTGACTATGATTCTTATCCGGCTGACTGCTATACATTGGCACAACAGTGACAAGCACCAGACTCTCCGGAATCGTAGAACGGGCACTCTTTCTGACCTCCAGCTGATAGATTTCCTTGAACACAGGATATCCGCACATGAAAACACCATTCATGCTCTCCTCACTGATATCGTCCTTCACTTCATCTATATTGTAGCTTGAAGCACCCTTTGTGACAGATAAAAGCTCCTCATACACCTTGTTGAGCATGACAGTCTTTCTAACACCAAGATCCTTGTCCATAATAGCCTTGGCAGTCTCATAAGTATCAAAAGCCATCTGTACCTTTTTGGTACGCATGCGTGCTACAATCAGATATGAGTATATCTGCTCATCCGAACGTTCATATACAATAGCCCTGGTGCAAAGCTGCTCAAGCTTCTCATAGCAGCCTGTATCAATATACAGCTTTGCCAGAGCCTTTACTGTATTTACGTATCTGGAATGGTAAAATGCATTGAGCGTCATAAACCAGTGTGTATCTGTCCTAAGAGGCAGGAAATCTCCATGGTAAAGGGCTATGGCCTTCTCATAGCTTTCAATAGCGGTCTCCTTGCTCCTGCAAAATGCCATCTCAGCCTCATTTATATATCTGTCAAACTCTTCGACATCAATGGTTACTTCCACATCATCATTCCATTTGTACAAGCCGCCTCTAACAGAAACTATGCACTCCTCGCCAAAGGAGGCATCTCTTAGAGCCTTTCTGAGCCTGTATGCCAGATTCTTAAGGGCTCCTACCGGATTATCAGTCTCCTCCTCAACCTGCCATATAGCCTCTGAAATATCCTCTATACAGACACCCCTGTTTCTGTTCATCGCCAGATATACAAACAGCTTTTCAAGCTTCTCAGACCTCCATGCCCCTTCCTGGACAGATGTTAAGCCATTACCTACCGTAAAGCTGCCAAAAGTTTTTAATTTAATCATATAAATCTCCCCATTTCTGACATTAAACATTATATAGTCATAAACATATTAATCTTTTTGGAATCCCTATAAGACTCAAAAATTAAACCCAGATTAAAATTTACGCAAATCATCACTGCCGTCGTCGACAGTATTTTGTATTTTTCATTATCTTAACAAAGTATGAGTAGTCATCATTTACCTTTACCTCACACCTGTCACCCACCTTGTGCCCGAATATAGCTGCACCAAGCGGTGACTCCTTGCTTATCAGATTCTTTAAGGAATTGCCCCTTACTGTTGTGACAATCTTGTATGTCTCAGTCTCATCATCATCCTCAAAATACACATCAACCGTATTGAACATACCCACCTCATCATCCTTTGACTCATCGGATATGACAACGGCAGTCTTAATCATCTTCTCAAGGTATCTGATACGGCTCTCGTTCTGGTTCTTAAACTGCTTGGCGGCCTTGTACTCGAAGTTCTCGCTCAAGTCACCCTGGGCTCTCGCCACCTTTACGTCATCAAGAGCCTTCTTTCTGACAACGAGCTTTCTGTACTCTATCTCGTCCTCCATTTTCTTTATATCATTTGCTGTCAATTCATCATGCATGTCTTAAACCCTCTTCCTGCAAAATTGCGTCAAAATGTATTTAGAGAAGCCCTGCGATACCACAAAGCAGCACAATCGCACCAAGAACTATACGGTACCATCCAAACACAATAAAGTTATGCTTCTTTATGTAGCCCATCAGGAATTTGATAACAATAAGTGAAACAACAAATGCCACAATCATGCCGATAATCAGAATAGCAGCCTCTTCCCCTGTAAAATGAAATCCAAATTTAACAAGCTTCAGAAGACTCGCACCAAACATAACCGGAATAGCAAGGAAAAATGTATACTCAGCGGCAACAGTCCTTGAAACACCAATTAAGAGAGCTCCTACAATAGTAGCGCCTGAACGTGATGTACCCGGAAAAACAGCTGCAATAAGCTGGAAAAATCCAATCATAAGTGCAGTCGTGTAGCTTATGTCGACAAGTGAATTAATCTTGGCAGACTTGCCATTATGTCTGGTCTCAATCACAATAAAAGCGATACCAAAGAGTATAAGCATGATAGCTACTGTCTGGAAATTGTAAAACAATCTCTCGAATACATCATCAAAAAGCACTCCGATAATAGCTGCCGGAATAGTTGAAACAAGAATATGAAACCACAGCACGAAGATATCAGTCTTGATCCATGCACCGATGCCGGTCTTTGCAAGAGGAGCTTTGTTATTCTTCCTGCCGAATGGCCAGATCTGGCTCCAGAACAAAACAACAACCGCCAAAATGGCTCCAAACTGGATAACCACCTCAAACATACTGTAAAAATCGTCCGGGTTCTTTCCTATTTTAAGTGGTAAAATCTCATTCAAAAGAATCATGTGGCCGGTGCTGCTGATAGGCAGCCACTCTGTAATACCCTCCACAATTCCAAATATAACAGACTTGATAATGTCAAAGATTTCCATAAATAAATTTCCTTCCTTTAAAATATTTTCTACAATCAATTTATTATATTATTTTTCCAATCACAAGTCCATGGAATTTAAGAAAAATTTAAATTAAATCTTTTCATATTAGAAAATTTTTTGTAAAATACTCATAGCAATTATGAAAAAGTGAAAGGATAAAGACAAAACATGAAGAAAAAAATCAGTATCATGCTTTGCATAGTACTCTTCGCCCTGACAGGCTGCACCAACTCCGGCAGCACAATACGCTTCGGAGCAGCCGATATCGGTGGAATGTACTATTCATTTGCAAATACATTTACGGAGCTTGCCAATGAACAGGGCTATGACTTTACCTGCAAGGTCCGTACCACAGCAGGCTCTAATGCCAATATAAGGCTTTTATCCGATGGCTATATAGAGATAGGTATCGCACAGGCTGACCTGATAGCCGACGCCTACAGGACAAATGAAGATTTAAGGGCTATAGCAGGGCTTTACACCGAGACCTGTCAGCTTGTGGTCCGCGCTGATTCAAACATACAGACTCTTGACGACCTGTCAGGACACACTGTAAGCATCGGAGCAGAGGAATCCGGTACCGAGCGAAACGCCACACAGATTCTTGAGTTCGCCGGTATGCCATCATCCCTTGTTGCCACCAAAAACCTGGACTATATCGAGGCCACAAAAGAGCTAAAAGCCGGTGATATAGACGCCTTCTTCTGCACTGCCGGACTCACCACCACTGTCATAGATGAGCTCTCAAAGGAATGCGACATAAGGCTTATCCCGCTGACTGATACTGTGATAAGCAAGATGCTTGAAAGCAGCTCTGCCTACACAAGCGAGGTCATACCTGCCGGCACATACACAGGCCAGACCACAGATATAAGCACAATAGGTGTAAAATCAGTGCTTATCACAAAGTCTGATGTATCCGACGATACAATTGAGAAGCTTACATCGCTCCTGTTTGAAAAAGAAAATGAGCTCTCCTATTCCAACTCTCTTAAGCTTGAGCTGACATATGACTTTGCAACAGACGATATACCTATTCCATTCCACAATGGAGCGAAAAGGTATTATGAAGGCTGTGGATATAGCACAAATTAATTCACGAATTAATTTTTAGTTCAATATATAATATTCAAAATTTAAGAAGAAAATAACAAGAATATAATAAATTAAAATTGAAAGGTAACACATGAAAATACAACTTGACATGTACCAGACACTGGCCGTTGCAGTGCTTGTACTACTACTTGGAAACTATTTAAAAAAGAAAATATATTTTCTTCAGAAATTCTGTATTCCGGCGCCTGTCATAGGCGGACTGATTTTTGCCATCATGACATGCATATGCTATGTCACAGGAATCGCAGAATTTTCCTTTGATGACACACTGCGCGAGGTCTGCATGGTATTCTTCTTTACATCTGTAGGCTTTCAGGCAAATCTCAAGGTATTAAAAAGCGGAGGCAAATCGCTCATCGTATTCTTGGGACTGGTTATAGTGCTTATCATATTACAAAACCTAACCGCCGTGGGGCTTGCAAAGCTCTTAAACTTAAATCCGCTAATCGGCATGTGCACCGGCTCTATTCCTATGGTAGGCGGACACGGCACCGCAGGAGCCTTTGGCCCGGTACTTGAGGACTTGAACATAAAGGGTGCCACGACCATCTGTACAGCCGCAGCTACATTTGGTCTCATCTTTGGAAGCCTGATAGGCGGACCTCTTGGAAAAAGACTGATTGAAAAGCATAGCCTGCTTAATACAGCAGCAAACGATGACGACAGCCTGCTGGTGGAGGATGAGAAAAAGCATGAGCGCCACACAAATATGTATGCTGATGCCGTATTCCAGCTTATCCTGGCAATAGGTGTCGGAACCATCTTTACAATGCTGCTCACAAAGACAGGGCTCACCTTCCCGATATATATAGGAGCGATGCTCGCAGCTGCACTCATGCGAAACATATGTGAGTACACAGGAATCGCCACCATCCATATGGGAGAAATAAATGACCTGGGAGGTATAAGCCTCTCTCTATTCCTAGGCATGGCAATGATTACACTAAGGCTCTGGGAGCTTGCATCACTCGCTCTCCCGCTCGTCATACTGCTTGCAGCACAGGTGCTTCTCATAATCATATTCACGTATGTTATCGAGTTCAACATTATGGGGCGCGACTACGATGCAGCCATACTTGTATCAGGCACCTGCGGCTTCGGAACCGGAGCCACCCCAAATGCCATGGCAAATATGCAGGCTGTCTGCGACCAATATGTGCCATCCATCAAGGCATATCTGCTCATACCGCTTGTCGGGAGCCTGTTTGCTGACTTTTTTGAACAGCCTTGTAATCACATTCTTTATAAACTTACTGTAAAACAACCGGAGAAAAATATGTTTGAAAAACTGAAAAAATATTTAAAAACAGAGACGAAAAGAAAAACATAATTACGATTTAACTTTTTGACAACGTGGCAATACCTGAGGTGCACGTAAAAAGCACCGAAAGTCACGAGGACACTGATAAAGAAAATGCACCTATCAGCTATGACAATGTTGCCATACCTGAGGTGCATATCAGAAACAGAAAAAATAAATAAAACTGATAAACTAAACCGTTTATTTGAACTATTTTGATACAGGCTGGTTAATTCCAGCCTTTTTCATTGCAATCTCAAATTCTTGAATGCTGATTCCAAGCTCCTTAGCGGCAACATCAGGCTTTAGATTACCGCTATTCACCAATGAAAACAGTGTCAAGGCTCTGCCTTCTTCTCTCCCCTCTTGCCTGCCTTCTTCTCTAATTCCGTTAACAAATGCCTGTTCATCATACTCTGTTATACACACATCTATCACCTCTGCTCTGTGCTTAGTGAGAAACTCACTTAAAATGTTATTGTTTATGCAATAAGTTACAGCTTTATCAACTGCCTGCTCCACTTCCATGCCATTAGACCGGTTCTTACGTATCTCCTCAATAAGCAGCATATATTCCTGCAATGGTCTGCAATTATTTAAAAGCTCATCGTTCATGCCATGATTAATGTTTACCATGTTGGCGGTCCACTCAAAATCTCCGCTTGTATCCTCATGAATAAACGCATCTGACAGCTTAAGCTTCATAAATGCCGGCTGCTTCGATGTACCATTATACAACACCGTATATCTCGGTGTGGGAAGCTTTACCATCGTCGAACCATAGATATTATAGGAATGCTCGACAATGTAGCGGTCATACATTTTGCTGAAATACATCAAGCCCCTAAGCGGCATATTTGGATTGTAGGAGCTTTGCTGCTCCCATAGATGTAAATAACTATCCAGAAGAATCGATACATCATTTTTCATCTCGATATAAATCACGCTATCAATTGTGTAAAGCTTGATATCATTTACATCCGTATGCGCTGTATTGCATAAAGCGTTATACAAAGATAATATGTTCTCCTTGTATTCTTCATTTCCAAATAAAAGACAGAACAATCTATCCTTATATTTTTTATTTAATTTCATTTATAGTACTCCTTTTGATAATTACAGTCTTAATATCTAAGGAGAAATCGATGTCAACTTTATTATACTATTTACAGCTATAAATTGGCAAGTATAAATATTATCTCATGTATGGATTGTATGGATAAATATAACAACAAAAGGAACCCGAAGGTTCCTTTTGCAAAGTAAATCATATAGTTGTTGTAATTACTGAAGGAGTGAGAGTACACCCTGGTTAGACTGATTAGCCTGTGCAAGCATAGACTGTCCAGCCTGAGCAAGAATGTTATTCTTGCTGTAGTTAACCATCTCTTCAGCCATATCTGTATCACGGATACGAGACTCAGCTGATGTAGTATTCTCAACTACGTTGTCAAGGTTGTTGATTGTATGCTCAAGACGGTTCTGAACAGCACCAAGTGCTGAACGCTGTGAAGAAACAGTTGAGATAGCATCTGCAATTGCATCGATTGCGTATGTTGCATCCTGCTCTGTATCAGCCTTGATACCCTTTACTCCAAGTCCTGCTGAGCTCATTGAGTCAATATTGACTGTAATTTTGTTTGTCATATCGGCATCAGCACCTACGTGAAGATTAAAACTTAAAGCATCATTATACGATACCGTTCCCTTAGTAAGTGTAAATTTGTTTGTTGCACCATTTAGAGTTTGATTGTCTGTAGTACTTGCTACATTATCTGTACCAATGCTACTTGCTTTTACAATTTCAGCTGTTTCTAACATGTAAGCTTTAGCTGCGGTGATAACGCTAGAATCTTTATCATCTACACCATCTGTTACATTTCCCATTGTTGTGACTGATTTTCCACCAGCTGTTATAGTAGAGTTCTTTGCATTTTTTATTTTATCAAGATCAGCATAGTCTGGTGTTGCGTCCTTTTTAGCAGCCGTAGGCTGTGTTGCATAAAATCCAGCATTAACAAGTGTTGTTTTTCCATCAGATGCCTTGTCATAATAAGTGTATTCTGTTCCATTAATTGTAACTTTATCACCAGCGGCACCAGTAGTAATACCTGCATCTGTTAAAAGAGTATTTACATCGTCAGCTGTACCACCAATTGTATAGTTCTTTCCTGCAATGCTAATCTTATCACCAGCCTTGAGCTCTTTTAATGTAACAGCTACAGTATCTCCCTTGTCTGAAAGATCTACTCCAGTAAGTCCGGCATCATGTGCATTTATATTATGAGCTTTCTCTGTCCCATCTCCCTTTAAAAGATATGTCTCGTTAAATTTTGTTGTCTCTGATACACGATCAATCTCTGTTGTAAGCTGGTCTATCTCGTCCTGGATTGCTTTACGGTCTGTGTTAGAGTTTGTTCCGTTTGCAGACTGTGTTGCAAGCTCGTTCATACGCTGAAGCATTGAGTGAACCTCTGTAAGGGCCCCCTCTGCTGTCTGTACTGCTGAAACGCCATCCTCTGCATTTGTTGAAGCTCTGTCAAGTCCCTTGATCTGCTTTCTCATCTTCTCAGAAATTGTAAGTCCAGCTGCATCATCTGCTGCACGGTTGATTCTGTAACCTGATGAAAGCTTCTCTGTGCTCTTTGACTGTGCGCTTGTTGTTACGTTAAGCATTCTGTTGGCATTTGCTGCCTGCATGTTATGTTGTACTACCATAATATGTACCTCCATGTATTGTTATTTTGTTCCGGATAAAATCCATTTTATCCGGCATTTTATGAAATTTTCACTATGAGCATGTGCCTAGGTTCACATGTCCACGTATGGTGAAACACAATGGATAATGTGTTTCATTCCGTTTACACCATATATTTCGGCACAGATTTAAAATGCTTAACCCCTTTTTAGAAATTTTGTACTATTTTTTAAAATTTATTTCTGATTTCTTCTAAAACCAAGTGAAAATGCAGTGTTTTCGGGCATTCAGCATTTGTTAAAGATTTTTAATATCGCCTAATCTATCTAAATTGCAATTCATTTTTGTCGTAATATGGAACAAAACCCATAGTATTTTACACAAAGGAGATTGCAATGAATAAATCACAACCCATTAAAAACAAAGAGAAGCTCGATAGATTCAAAAACTTCTATATTGAGGAAGAATATAATCCCAGAAACTATATGTTTATATCATTAGGGCTAAATACTGCTCTTCGGGTGTCGGATTTGCTGAAATTCACATGGAATGATGTCTACAATTTTGATAATGGCTGTTTTCGTACTCATGTTAAATTGACCGAGCAAAAAACCACCAAGCAATCTGTTATTTTTATGAATTCAAGGATAATCAATTCTCTGAGCTGGTACAAATCAAAGGCACTAATCAAATTTTTACCTGACACATTTTTGTTCTCAAATGCTGATAATCAGCATATATCACGCTCGACAGCATATCGAATTGTGCATAATGCGGCTGTTTCCTGTGATATCGAGGGTGTAATCAGTCCGCACTCGCTGCGCAAAACCTTTGGCTACTATGCATGGAAGCAAGGCACATCACCGGTTCTTTTAATGGACATATATCAGCACTCGTCATTTGAAATTACAAAACGATATCTGGGAATTGAGCAGGATGAACGCGATTCTGTGTTTAGGGACGTTATTATCTAATTGATGAAACACATTATCCATTGTGTTTCACCATACGTGGACATGTGAACCTAGGCACATGCCCATGATAAAAATTTCATAACATGCCGGATAAAATGGATTTTATTCGGAAAACGTAAAATAATATAATACATGGAGGTACATATTATGGTAGTACAACACAACATGCAGGCAGCAAATGCCAACAGAATGCTTAACGTAACAACAAGCGCACAGTCAAAGAGCACAGAGAAGCTTTCATCTGGTTATAAGATTAACCGTGCAGCTGATGATGCAGCTGGACTTTCTATTTCAGAGAAGATGAGAAAACAGATCAAAGGACTTGATAGAGCTTCAACAAATGCTCAGGATGGTGTTTCTGCAGTACAGACAGCCGAGGGTGCTCTTACAGAGGTTCACTCAATGCTCCAGCGTATGAATGAACTTGCAGTTCAGTCAGCTAACGGTACAAACTCAGAAACAGACAGAAAAGCTATTCAGGACGAGGTTGACAAGCTCTCAACAGAAATAGATCGTGTTTCTGAAACAACAAAGTTCAATGAGACATATTTGTTAAAGGGAGATACTACAGGAACTCATACAGCAAACTTTATCAGTCCTAAGTATGCAATCAAAGATAGTACTACATTGTTTAACGAAAAAGGAACCCAGCTTGATGCAGCTTCACTAAAAACAACATTAGCAGAAGGTGGAAAGGTATATAAAGACGCTAAGCAAACTGCTCTAGCAGCAAAAGGAACTGACTATGAATATGTTTCAAAATTCTATGATGCAAAAGGAAATGAGATTTCTGCTGATGATGCTGTAGCTGGTGGTGCAGAAGTATATGCTGATAAAAATAAGGCTTTTAAGATTTCAGATGCTGGTACTGATTTGGCAACAAACAACTATGTTAAAACAGCAACCGTAAATAACGATTTAATCTTTAATCTTCACGTAGGCGCAGATTCAGAGGCAAATAATAAAATTGCAGTCAAGATCGAGCAGATGAGTGCAGCAGGTATCGGTATTGAAGGATTAAAAGTTGATACTGAAGATGATGCTACTGCATCAATTGACACAATTGCAAATGCAATCCAAAAAGTATCTTCACAGCGTTCAGCTCTTGGTGCTGTTCAGAACAGACTTGAGCACACAATCAACAACCTCGACAACGTATCTGAGAATACCACATCAGCTGAGTCTCGTATCCGTGATACAGATATGGCTAAAGAGATGGTTAACTACAGCAAGAACAACATTCTTGCTCAGGCAGGTCAGTCTATGCTTGCACAGGCTAATCAGTCTAACCAGGGTGTTCTCTCACTCTTACAGTAATCATCCACACTTACATGTTGTACAATACAAAAAGAGCTCTTGCAAAGAGCTCTTTTTATATTGCCTTATAACACTTCAATTATTGAATCACTCCATATCCCTTTTTCGCTTTCACAAAGCGTCTATCCTTCACCGCCAGTATAATCACAAAAATTACATCAAGTGTAAAAAAGAACTGGAATATGCCTGCAAATACAGACAGCACCTTTCCCTGTACTCCCTCGCCGCATGCCCTTACAATATAGGCAATTGAAAAAGGTGCTGCTCCTAACAGCCCAAGCCAGCCAATAACTGATAGCACAATCGCAACGGTCGGACCTACAAATATCATGATAACAACCGGTGTAAGCATTAAGAGAAGTGCCACTATGATGCAAAACCCACCTACTACATAAAACGGTATTAACGCATATTTTATAATCCTTGTGCAAATGAGAAGCTGTACTCTGCTTATTCTTTTCCCAAGGATGAGCACCACAGCCAGATTAATCAGTCCCAAAACAATCGGCATGACCATTATCCAGCCTGCATCAAAGCTGTCTGTTGATTCCTGCATATTGCATATTATCCAAAATAAAACCGGCATCATGTACATGCCCAGCACATATATAACAGGAACTATGTAAACAGCTCGTGATACTTTATTTGATTCATTCATTAATAAATATCCTCCCTTTTGTAAACATTCATCTTCTAATACAAGCTCCCTGATTATTGTACTTTATTCTGCCTTCTCAACAGATATTATCTTTCCCTCAAACGGATCTACCTCTGAAATAGTACCTGTATACTTAACAGTCACCTTGTCTCCACTTGCAACACCCTCAAGTCCGTCAGGCTTCTCATCGAAGGTAAAGCTGTATGGTGTATCCTTATCATCAGTCACTACAAACATGAAGTCCTTTATGTCATCGATTGTTCCGGTAAGCTCCTCCTCTTCCTGTGAGCCCTTATCACCTTCATCCTTGGTATCAGCCTGCTTTGCACTTTCGGTGCCTGCTGCCTTATCCTGCTTTGTATTGCTCTGTCCGCAGCCTGCAAACAAGCCGGCGCAAAGCATAGCTCCTATTACAATTGTAATCAGTTTTTTCTTCATTATGATATACCTCTTTCTTTATTTATAAGCACTACTATGAGTACTCTTTCTAAAGAGTACTCTTCTATCCACCTAAAGTAAATAGAATACATAAAATATAAAAAAAATCTTACGAATTACTGCTTTTTTGAGCCTCTTGCTAGCCTTGCAGGATACCATTTTTCAAACCATCCGGTAAATATGCCCATCAATACAGGCATCAGATTGTTTACGACAATAAGTGCAGCTCCAACACCTGCCTTTTTCAGCAGAAATGTCCACACTGCTGTCAACACGTATAATACTCCCCATGCCGCCGCAAGTATATAATTCGTCTTCATAAAGAGAGGATTTTTATGTGCGGCTTCACCGCCATAATTGTATTTCACATATGTTGCGCATAAAGGCTCCTTTGTCAGGCATGAAACCAGCCAGAACAGACCAAACACCAGATATCCGATATCTGTTGATATGTCACCTGCTCCTGTCAGGCTTGCAATCGCAGAAAGTATAGCAACAGCAACAATTGAGAGCTGATCCCATATTACAAATTTATGTTTTCTCATAATAAAAGGTATAGCGGATGCCACCAAAAGAGCAATCACAGAACCCTTTTCAGTATTGACAGAAACTGCTATCCAAAACGTAATCCATGGTATGAGCATTGTCATCATGGATGGATTTTTCTGTACCTCCACACCTTGTGATGTTTTTTCTGCCTCTTTGACTGCCGATGTACTTCCAAAAAATTTATCCCAGTTTACCATCAAGGAAAAATCACCTGTCACCGTATACATCTGCTTTCCCAATGCCTCTGCGCCACCTATCTCACCTAGGGAAATGGCTGACCATACTGTAAAAGGCGTATCTATGCGGGTAGTCGGAGTAAGGCTTTCATCTGTAAACACCTCACTGCCTTTACCATCAAGCTTTATCTGATATGTATGCTTCAAATCGGTATAGCATATCTCAAGCACGCGCTCCTTACCATCATAGGCATCCTTATTGTATAATGCTGCCATCTGTCTGGTGAAAACAAGGTCATCAGCTTCCTTTTCTCCTGTTGTTCTGCTGATCCCCCAGCTGGCATCCGCCATCCTTTCAAACACGTCCCTCGGATATAAAAGAGTATGTAGCGCTGCTTCTGTTTTTTCAGATATTTTTCCTGTCATGGCATATTCTGCCCCGGCATTTTTTACCGTGGCCAGATATTCGTCTGTCCTTTCTGACAGCTCCTTAACACGAAACAGTTCTCCCTGTCCGCAAAAAACAGTTGTATAATGCCCTTTTCCCAGGAAATGGTCAAACATCCGAAGTACACTGTCATAATTTCCCTCTGCGGAATAAAAACCGCAGGTAGAGATCAGCACATGCCTTTTGCCTTCCATGTCATATCTGCAATCATGGCTGCCGCTTCCGTATCCGTCCTCCTTTGTACTCATAAACGGCAGACTCATAGGCAGCTGCCTGTCAATCACGTTCTTTAGTATTCCCGGCACACTAAAATAGTACAGAGGAAACGACCACACAACAATATCCGCTTCAAGCATTTTCCCAATAACAGTCTGCATATCGTCATTTATGCAGCACACCCCCGGTGTCTTCTGCCAGCATGCAAAGCAGCCCTTACACGCTCCTACATTCATTGAGGCTACATGCATTTCATCAATGGATATATCTTCATTTTTGCTCTTATATCCTTCTTTGAAGCCTTCTATAAAGCTGTTTGCAAGCCTTAACGAATTGCTTCGTTTGCCTTTTTGGACTTCCGTTAATCAGAAGTATGTTCATGCTTTATGCCCTCCTGTAAGTATATAGTTAATTTTAGTATAGCGGATTGACAGGCAAAAAACAATTAAAGTTTAGACTTAGAAACAATACCATAATTATACTTCAAAATACATTCAAATTCTTAAGCATGCCTTGTAATTATAGTACTATGATAGTAAAATAGAGTTATATTATTTCAAATCAGGAGAATTCATATGGGTTACGATGAAAAAATTTTTAAAGCAAAGGCGAATATCAAGGCCCGCAGATTATGGCTTGTTTTTGCTATATTGCTGACCGCAAATTATGGTACCGACACAGTAAATGGCGCTTATTCTGTCAGTAATTATATCATTTTTGTTATTTTATGCTGGCTGCCTTTCGTGTGTGGTGACATACTTCTAAAAAAGAAGGGGAAGGATAATGATCATTACAGGCTTGCATTTGTCATCGGATATGGTATTTTTTACGTATTTCTTTTGTGTACGACAACCTCACCGATTGCATTCACCTACATTCTTCCGATAATCAGCCTTATAGTAATATTTAAAGATGAGAAATTCATGATTTACTGCGCCGTTGCAAATATGCTAAGCCTTATAGCAAGTATTGCATTTCACATATTTGTGCTGGGTCAGAACACTGCTATAGATCATAAAAACTTTCAGCTTCAGATAGCATGTCTATAGTGGCTCAGTTGTCAAGACAAAAATCTGAGATTTTTATAATGAACTGATATGGTTGATAAGTTACAGAGAACATAGGGGAAGTAATTGAACCTTCCCCAGTCCCATTTATGCTAAGCTACATA
>ENA-OQJM01000001-OQJM01000001.1-human-gut-metagenome-genome-assembly--contig:-NODE-1-length-83008-cov-5.449343_pt1 | contig 83008 bp, 74 predicted proteins | sample MGYA00242607_ERZ504773 | MGnify/ENA primary metagenome ERZ504773 (study PRJEB26092, sample SAMD00036355) | human gut metagenome | host: Homo sapiens | study: EMG produced TPA metagenomics assembly of the... | reverse complement strand
TGTATCTCTATACTGTAAAATAAGCTCTCTTGCAGCAGCTATACATTGAGTATCGTAATATTTATAGAGATTTTCAAAATCATACGAAAAAATCTCTTTGTTGTAACTTACGAACATACTCTGGGAAACATAAGATCATACACCCTATTACCTGTTTTATCTCTTTTCTTTCAAAGAACATTTCCGAACGAGGTGAATAAACTTTAATACCATGTTCCTCAAGATATTCAACCATACCTATGATTTTATCTCCTTTAACAGACTTACAAAGAACTGCAATCTGATTATAATCAGTTAGTACGCCACTACTTTTTAATGTGTAATAAATGAATACACTTGTTCATACCAATCATCTAACAAATCTTTTCCCGAACATTTAATAACGCCTACTTTAGCAGTCCTTTTTCCCTTCCGGTGGAACAATCTTCTTCTCAAACCTAAAATTCTTCCACATAAAATCATATGCTCTACCATCTGTTGTGCTCATCCACTTATTGTAAAAATCAATAATTTGTCTCTCTGAACGATAATTTGTAACAAGTTTAACCTGCTTACATTCTCCTTCTACAAAATGGCCTGGAAATTCCAATATATTTCTTATTGTTGCTCCTCTAAAACGATACAAACCTTGGTCATCGTCTCCCACAACACATATATTTTTATTTTTTCCGGCAATCAAAAACACAAGTAATTCCTGTATGTAATTTGTATCCTGATATTCATCAACCATCACATACTTAATTTTCTGCTGTATTTCTTCCAATATGCTTGGTTTCTCGATCAATAATTTATATGCTTCTGTTTGAATACTTGAAAAATCAATTAAATTCTCATCTTCCATCAGGGTATTGTACTGTTTCATAATATTTGCAACAGCTACAATATGTTCATCTGCATCTCCTTGCATTTCATCAATATCGACCAATTCTTCAGCAAGATTATTAACATACTTAACTATTTCTCCGGCTTGTCTCCAAGCTCCTTGCTTTTTATCAAATATAACATCAAAATAAGGCAAGTTCCTAAATCTATTAATCTTTTGAAACACCATATACTGCTGATCAAAATTATCCAGCATCCTATAATTTTTCTTAATCCTTGTATATTCAAGATGATCTTTAAGAATTCTCAAACAAATTGAATGAAAAGTACCAATATACATTTCATTCAGATTTACGGATACTCCTATTGCATACAATTCATTTGTGATACGTGTAATCAGTTCTTTCGCAGCCTTTTCTGTAAATGTAGCAATCATTATTTCCTCAGGAAGCACATCTTTTTCAGTTATAAGATAAACAATTCTCTTTACTAATGTATATGTTTTCCCTGTACCAGGGCCTGCAATAATCAACAACGGACCATCTGTTGTTGAAATAGCACTTCTCTGTGCTTCATTTGCGTTTCCAAAATCAAATGCCATATCAGTACCCCCTCTGCATTTAATTATATATTCTCATATATTTATAAATCCTATTTCGTATTACATCTTACTTTTCTGATTTTTCTTGTATCGTCCATCAGCAGGCTTTATTGCACCTTCAATTCTTTTCCTCTCTAATGTATCAATTTACCAATCACATCTTGCACTTTCTCCGACCATATCAGCATCCTCATCTTCTCATCCCCACTTTCAACCTCAGGCTTACCACACCTAAGATTATGCATATGCTCTGACACACAACAATCTTTATACCAGCATTCACCCATAAGAGTCCCTTTAACAGACCACTTTTCATTTTGTGTAAATTCACCAACCAATGACTTAATCACACGCTCTGTAGAGTATCTCTTAAATCCTGCTATGTACTGTAATGTTTTCTCATCATCAATCCTTGATAAATCGATTCTGTGATTCTCAACTGCCGTCAATACTTCTTCACGAATCTTGATTTTATCTGTCTTTCCGGTGCCTGTCCATTCTACCAGCTTGTCAAATGCAAGTATCAGGTACTCAAAACAAATCATATCCAGAATTACAATCTTCCCTTCTGACTTATCTGTTATTGATTTCAACATACGATACTTGTTGCGAATGTCTTGATTATCAACCACATAATCAAATGCAATATAGTATTTATCATCCTCTTTAATATTCAAGTCCAATACTGCATCCAATAATCCCTGATTGCTCCCTTTACTCTCAACGGCAAGCTCATTGTCAAAGAAAAGCTGATTAACTAATTTCCAGAAGTGAAGCCCTGCACCGGTATCTTCCGTCCATAAATATCTCATATCACAACTCCTCTTCCAGCGTTATCATGTTATTATCAAACTTCAGCACCTTAAAGCTCTTATCAGATACATTGAGTCCGTCACAATTTCGTAGGAAGAGCATATACTGATTAGACAACTCAAAATTAATAAATCTCCTGACATCATCATTAATCAGACAATCTGCATTATCTATTACAATAAAACTATTTCTACACTGTTTTATTGCTTCTAAAAAAATCATCTGATTTATAATTAAACAGCTTGATAGCCTTGTATTCGTCTGTCAATCTTATATCTTCCAGCATTTCATAAAGTACTGTTTTACCGGTACCGCTATCTCCACCAACAAGAGTAATCCTGTCATCAAATGTCAAATCATATGAAAATGGAGCTGCTTTGAATCTAATATTCTTATAAATCATCTGCTTCTCTCCTTTCATATTCCTTACTCCACCAGGCATTATATCCTCTGCCACCGGTAACTATATCAGAATCATTAAATCTGATTTTGGCATCATCCGGAATATCAAAAAGCGTTGGTCTTGACATATAAATCTTAATATTATCCATAGTAAAAATGATTCTAAGAACATTCGGTCCACATTCCTCAACATTTACCACCTTATCGGGATGCTTCACAATATTAAGCAATGTCTTGCAGCCTGATGATAAATTTCGTATCGTACCTAAGCCATATTTTGTTTCTATATGCTTGTCTGGTGTCAGCTTCGCCTCATCCACTTGTTGAATCAAATCAATTTCTTTTTTGCGACATTTCTTCATTTCCTGTATTCAGGTTGAAGTACAAGTCATTGTAAAAAATCCAGTCTTTTGAATCTTTCCGCTCCGTATATATATCTATCATTCAATGTTCTCCTTCTGCAATATATGTTTAGCATCTGATTTTCCATATCTTACTTGGATAAGGCTTTGAATCAAATTTTCATATAGATATATTCCAGTATACCACACATAAATAAACGGCCCCAGAAGATCTCTTAAAATCTCCTGGAGCCTTCTTCATTTCCTATTGAAAAATAAATCCTTCTATATTTTATTTTTTAAAAAATATTCAAACTCAATAGTTCCCGGTGGCTTACTGGTCAAATCATAGAATACTCTATTGACTCCCTTTACCTCATTTATAATTCTGCTCATCACTGTCTGAAGTACCTCAAACGGTATCTCGGCTGCTTCGGCTGTCATGAAGTCCACAGTGCGGACTGCACGTACTGCAACGGCATAATCATATGTTCTCTCATCACCCATGACACCAACTGAACGCATGTTGGTAAGGGCTGCAAAGTACTGGTTTGGCATCCATGATGGTTCCTCGCCGTGGGCCTCTTTGTACTCTTTTGCTGCCTTTTCCACTTCGCTTCTGTAAATCCAGTCTGCATCCTGGACAATGCGTACCTTTTCGGCTGTGACTTCGCCGATGATACGAATTCCAAGGCCCGGGCCTGGGAATGGCTGACGGAATACGAGATAGTCAGGTAATCCAAGCTCCAGGCCGACCTTGCGTACCTCGTCCTTGAAGAGGTTTCTGAGTGGCTCCACGATATCCTTGAAATCGACATGCTCCGGGAGACCTCCTACGTTGTGGTGTGATTTGATGACTGCAGATTCTCCGCCGAGTCCACTCTCCACTACGTCCGGATAGATGGTTCCCTGCGCAAGGAAGTCAACCTTTCCGATTTTCTTAGCTTCTTCCTCGAATACACGGATGAATTCCTCACCGATGATTTTACGCTTGCGCTCAGGCTCTGTGACGCCTGCAAGCTTGCTGTAGTAGCGCTCCTGTGCGTTGACGCGGACAAAGTTGATGTCGAACGAACCGCCTTTGCCGAATACGCCCTCTACCTCATCGCCCTCATTCTTGCGGAGAAGTCCGTGGTCTACGAATACGCAGGTGAGCTGCTTGCCGATTGCCTTGGCAAGGAGTGCTGCGAGCACTGATGAGTCTACTCCACCAGAAAGTGCAAGGAGCACTTTGCCGTCACCGACCTGCTCTCTGATTTCGTCGATTGTGTTTTTGACGAATGAATCCATCTTCCATGTGCCTGCACATCCACATACGCCACGGACGAAATTGTAAATCATCTGTGTTCCGTTCTTGGTGTGAAGTACCTCCGGATGGAACTGTACTGCATATAATTTCTTCTCAACATTCTGTGTTGCGGCTATTGGACAGTCTGCAGTGTGCGCAACTACCTCAAAGCCCGGTGCAGCTTCTGCAATTCTGTCGAAATGACTCATCCAGCATACTGATTCTGATGGCAGATCCTTGAACATCACGCCGTTTGCAGAATATGTGATTTCTGTCTTTCCATACTCTCCAACCTCAGGTGTGATTACCTTTCCGCCTAATTTATGCATCATAAGCTGTGCACCGTAGCAGATGCCAAGCACCGGTATTCCCAGCTCAAACAGCTCTTTCTGGTATGATGGTGAATTCTCTTCATAACAGCTGTTTGGACCTCCTGTAAGGATGATACCCTTTGGATTCATTTCTTTGATTTTCTCAATATCTATTTTGTATGAGTAAATCTCACAGTACACGTTGCACTCGCGGACACGGCGCGCAACAAGCTGATTGTACTGACCACCAAAGTCTATGACTATGACCTTTTCCTGATCCATGTTTTCCTCCTAATTGTTTATTCGCCATGCTGCCATCTCATTGATTACGTAAAAGCAACATGTTTTCTTATGTCATTATAGATTACGGAGTGCTTATCTGCAAGCGATTTTGTTAAATTTCTGTTTTGATTTTATGTGCAATTACGTTATAATGAGTTATAAACACTTTTATAGGCTGGGAGGTTTCATCATGAGTTTTAAAATAATCACTATAAGCCGAGAATTTGGCAGTGGCGGTCGCTTTATCGGAGAGCAGATTGCTCAAAAATGCGGCATTGAGTTTTACGATAAAAAAATAATTGAGCATGTGGCAAAGGAGCTCGGTATCTCTGAGCAGATTGTCGCAAATCAGGGCGAATATGCGCCTGCCGGAAGTATTTTTTCATATGCATTTGTGGGGCGCGACATCACAGGAGTTTCTCTTTCCGACCAGATTTTCAATATCCAGCAGAAGCTCATCAAGGATATTGCGCAAAAAGAGCCATGCGTTATTGTGGGACGTTGCGCAGACTACATTCTTTCTGACAGGGATGATGTGCTGAATGTTTTTATAGAGGGAAATAAGCCTGAGAAGGCTGCAAGAATAAAAAAGCTCTACCAAAAAAGCGATGACGAGGTCAAAAAGCTGCTAAAGGATGTCGATAAGAAGCGCTCTGTAAATTACCGCTACTTCACCGATAAGGAGTGGGGCAACAGAAAAAATTATGATCTGGTGCTAAACAGCTCTGTGCTTGGATACGATAAATGTATTGAGCTCATCGCATCCGCATATGCTTAATTCACTTAAGCTACAGCTTTCCTGCGGTTAAGAAACCGTTTTCTTATTTTATTACGAAAAACGCAAATAGAATTACAACCTGTGTGTAATATTAAAAATACTCCCGCATAAACTGTAACAACAGAATATGCAGGAGTATTTTTTGAAATCATATATTGAGACAAGGGCGGTGGAAATCGCCAACTACATAGTTGAAAACAATGCCACGGTGCGTCAGGCTGCAAAGCAGTTTGGCATCAGCAAATCCACTGTGCACAAGGATATCACGGATGCTGACAGGCTGCTTCGCATAGACCCGGAGCTTGCCGCAAAAGCGCGTCACATTCTCGATATCAACAAGTCCGAGCGCCATATCCGCGGCGGACTTGCCACCAGAGAGAAGTATCTGCATCTGCCTCATGTGCATGCCGGCTGAGTGCATGGATGCTTCTATCCCTGCATTGCCAGGTACACCATTTTCCGTACATCTGAGGCTTTTCGTTAATTCAAGACCTGTGTCACATGACTTGTGAGCACACCGTACAGCCACTTGCCCTCATCGCTTAGATCCTCATAGGTAAAGCCGCTTGTCTTATCGCAGGCAGGTGTTAGAAGCGCTGATTTTTCGTCCTTATTGGACAGATTCCAGCACACATAGCTGATACCGTAGCTGTCGAGCAGGCTGATCCAGCTGTTTGCTGAATCTATGTCCACCTGACCGTTTCCGTCGGCGCTGCAGATGCCAAACTCTGATACAAATATCGGAAGTCCGGCGTCTGCCGCCGATTTTAGCTTGTTTTGCAAGTCCTCCTTGTGGGTTGCGGCATAGAAATGCAGTGTATACATGATATTATCATAGCCTGTGACAGGGTCCTTGACTGCCTCATCCACATTCTGGCTCCAGTTAGGTGTGCCTATCAGTATGACTGCATCCTTGTCGTAGCTTCTGATTGACGGAATGACCTCGCTGGCATAAAACTTCACATCTCCCCAGGTCGCACCTTTGCACGGCTCATTGCAAATCTCGTAAATCACGTTGTTGTATGAGGCATACTGCTGTGCCATTTTGGCAAAAAATGTCTTTGCCACATCACTGTAGCGGTTTGGATTGCCCTCGTTTAGCACATGCCAGTCGATGATGACATACATGTCGTTGTTGAACGCGTACTGCACTCCGTTTTGCACAAGTGTCTCAAGCTGCTGCCTGTCACCATCTGTGCAGTAGCCACCGCTTTCGTAGGTGTACATGGCGAGCCTCACCACGTTTGCTCCAAAGCTTTTCAGCGTGGCAAAACAATCATTGGTCACATACTGTGGATACCACGCAAGACCGTGTGTGCTGACTCCGCGAAGCTGCACCTCGTTGTTATTTTGATCAACGAGCTTGCTGCCCTCCACATGCAGCTTACCGTTTACTGACGGACAGGCAAGAACTGAGCTCTCCTGTCCGTTTTCTGTGGTGAGCTGCTCTGTATCAGCCACATTCTGATTTTCTGTACTGCTTTGCGTACTGTCCTCAGTATTATTTTCTGCAGAATTCACCGACTCAGTGGCTTTCTCATCCGTCTGTGATTCTGTTTCCTTGTTACCACATCCTGTAAAAATCCCAAGCACCAGCACTGCAGCCAATACCAATGCTATATATTTCTTCATATTGTTATACTGTCTGGCTGATTACTGAATTGATGTAACCTTGTAGTCCTCAGCCTCTACAGTCTCCTTTAATTTCTCATCGGAAATGTCAGAGCTTAATGTCACTACTGCAATTCCACTCTCATGGCTTACTGCTGCCTCACTAACTGCATCAAGCGCCTCGAGTGCCTTCTTTACTCTTGCCTCGCAGTGGCCGCACATCATTCCTTCGATATTCATTGTCTTTGTCATTGATTTTTCCTCACTTTCATTTGGTTTATCTGTTTTGTTTTTTTATCTGGTGTTGCTTTTCTGTCATGCTTGGGATCATACACCCTGCACAGATTCAGCCGCAGGGCATTGGTAACAACGCAGAAGCTCGACAGGCTCATCGCCGCCGCTCCAAACATCGGATTGAGCTTCCATCCTAATAAAGGATACCACAAACCGGCCGCAAGTGGAATACCTATTACATTATAGAAAAATGCCCAGAACAGATTTTCGTGTATATTTGTCAATGTAGCACGGCTTAACCGCACTGCTGCCGGTACATCTATCAGGCGGCTCTTCATCAGGACAACATCCGCTGCATCTATTGCCACATCACTTCCCGCGCCGATTGCAATTCCCATATCCGCACGTGTGAGCGCCGGTGCATCATTGATTCCGTCACCAACCATGGCTACCCTGCCCTGTTTTTTTAGCTTCCTTATGACAGCCTCCTTACCATCCGGAAGCACACCTGCGATGACTTCATCCACTCCCGCCTGCTTTCCAATGGCATTGGCAGTCTGCTCGTTGTCACCGGTGAGCATAACAACTCTGATACCCATATTTTTAAGCTGTCTGACAGCTTCCGGACTGTCCTCCTTTATTGTATCTGCAACGGCTATGATACCGCAAAGCCTGTCATCCGCGGCAAAGAACAAAGGAGTTTTTCCTTCCTTTGAAAATTCGACAGCTTTCGCGCGCATATCATCTGACACTTTTACAAATTTGCTGACAAAAGCAAGATTTCCTGCTTTTATCATTTTGCCTGCAAGTATTGCAGTCAGACCATTTCCTACAACAGCGCTAAAATCCGTCACCTCTGCGACAGCGATTTCATCCGTTTTAGCGCGCTCCATAATGGCTTTTGCAAGCGGATGCTCGCTCTTGGCCTCGACTGATGCGGCTATTGCAAGAAGCGCTCCGGCATGATTGCCGGTTTCCTCAAAAAATGTCTCATCCGGCACGACATCCGTCACCTTCGGCTCACCGCTTGTTATGGTGCCTGTCTTATCAAGAGCCACAATCTGTGTGCGGCCTGTTGCCTCAAGGCTTGCCGCTGTCTTGAAGAGTATACCGCTCTTTGCTCCCTTGCCATTTCCTACCATTATCGCAACAGGAGTTGCCAGTCCAAGTGCACACGGACAGCTTATCACGAGCACCGAAATGCCTCTGGCAAGCGCAAAGCCCACGGTCTCACCGGCTATAAGCCATGCTATTATTGTAATGATTGCAATTGTAATAACCGCCGGCACAAATACTCCCGATACCCTGTCAGCAATTTTTGCAATAGGTGCCTTTGTTGCCGCGGCATCAGAAACCATCTGTATAATCTGTGAGAGTGTGGTGTCTTCGCCCACTCTGGTTGCGCGGCATTTTATAAAGCCTGACTGGTTCACTGTGGCAGCGCTTACTGCGTCTTTCGGCTGCTTATCAACAGGGATGCTCTCTCCTGTGAGTGCCGATTCGTTGACAGCGGTCGTTCCATCTATTATTTCACCGTCCACAGGGATATTTTCCCCCGGTCTGACCACGAAAATATCGCCCTTTTTCACTGCATCCACAGAAATTTCCTGCTCCACGCCATCCCTTACAACAGTTGCTGTCTTTGGGGCAAGCTGCATCAGGCTCTTTAAAGCGTCTGTTGTTTTGCCCTTTGAGTGCGCTTCAAGCATTTTTCCGACAGTAATCAGTGCCAAAATCATGGCTGCGGATTCAAAATAAAACTCATGCATATATGACATGACCGCATCCATATCGCCATTCACCTGCGCAGCTGTCATGGCAAAAAGTGCATACACGCTGTATCCAAACGATGCCGCAGAGCCAAGCGCAACAAGCGTATCCATGTTGGGAGCGCCGTGAATCAAGCCCTTAAAGCCACTGATAAAAAACTTCTGGTTTATGACCATTACCGCCACTGTAAGCAGAAGCTGCAAAAGCCCCATAGCCACATGGTTTCCATTGAAAAACTCAGGCAACGGCCAGCCCCACATCATATGTCCCATGGAAAAATACATGAGAACAACTAAGAATATGAGCGATGCTATAAGCCTGTTTACAAGCTTCGGTGTCTCTCTGTCTACAAGCGCATCCTGCGCTGCCTTTAGCTGCTCTAAGCTGTTATTCGCTTTGTTATTTTCTGATTCTGTTGCTGTGCCTTTGGGACTCGCTCCATAGCCCGCCTGCTCTACTGCCTCCACTATCTGCGCATCTGTCGCGCTTCCCTCGACTCCCATCGAGTTGGTCAAAAGGCTGACAGAGCAGCTCGTCACACCATCAACCTTAGAGACCGCCTTTTCCACTCTGGCAGAGCATGCCGCACAGCTCATTCCTGTAACTGTATATTGCTTCATACTGTCTGTATTTCCTTCTTTCTACTATTCGAATCTAACTATTCAGAAGCCTTTTCTAAAATCTCTCAATTCCTGTCACCTTGAAATCCAGTCTTTCTATGGCAAATGTGATTTCCTCATCGCTTAGCTCTCTGGTTGCCTCAACATGTGCCACTCCATGCTTTAAATCCACATCTGCCGATACTCCGCTCATCTTCTGCAGCGAGCGTGTGACTGAGTTCTTGCAGTTCATGCAGTGCATTCCGTCTATGTGCACATCTGCTCTCGTGACTATCTCGCCTGTAAGCTGTACTGTGGCTTCCTCGTCCTCCTTCATGGCTCCACCGCCACAGCAGGCGCCCTCGCCCTTTGAATGCTTTATAGTCTCCTTTAAGCCCACAATCACCAGAGCGGCAATTATTGCTATTATTAATATTGTGATTATTGTACTCATTTTTATACCCACCTTCTTATAATACTACTTCATAAGCTTCTGCAGTGTGTTCAAAAGCTCATCTATTGTCTCATCCTTGCCGGCTCTTATGTCATCTGCCACACACGTCTTTATATGATTGGCCAAAAGGACTTTATTGAAGCTGTTGAGCGCGGCATTTGCGGCCGCCACCTGTGTGATGATGTCAGGGCAGTAGCAATCCTCATCCAGCATACGCTTGATTCCACGGATCTGCCCCTCTAAACGGCTAAGTCTGTTGATGAGATCCTTATATTCCTGCTCTGACCGCTCTTTTTTGCGGTTGCAGCAACAGCATTTGGTTTCTTTTTCTGTCATGGGTACCTCCATTTGTTCTTTGTTCCGCATTATGCATTTATTTCACATGTCTAACCATACCCCTTATGGGTATCTGTCTTCAAGAGCATTATATACCCCAGTGGGGTATATTGCAAGGGCAGATTTCCTTATTGAGAAATTTTCAAATTATCTTCTGCTCCTCCCTCATGTTCTACAATAACCCGGTCTGTGATATTCTCCTTATTTTCTCCATCAAGAATATAATACTCCCCACTATACGGCACTTTATAGCTCACCTTAACGTCTCTGCTTATAGCTCCCAGTTTTTCAGCTTCTTTTGCCTCCGCTGGCAAAATATATACATCCTCATAACCGGTATATGAGTATATGCTTACCGTTTCATCTTTTTCCAAATAAACAGTCGGACCGCTATATTTTCTATACACCAGATCACGTGCCGAATCATTATTAACATCAATTAATGCCTGAATATGTTCAATCATATCGGCTGCAAATGACCTCACCGGCGTGATACACATACACAAGACAACTACAGTCACAACCGCTATCGCAGCAAAATATGCAGGATATCGTTTTGAGCTGTGAGTGGTATGTAATTCCTCGATACATTCTTTTCTTACCTGCTCAATATCAGGCATTTTATGTTGCGCAGCATGTCTTAAAATATCATTTTTCTTCATTCTGTATCAATCCTCCTTATCCAGATTTTTCCTAAGCTCCCTTAAGGTTCGATATAATCTGTTTTTTATGGTTGATTCCTTTACAGAAAAAAGGAGTGCTATTTCTGAAATATTTTTATCCATATAGTAATATAGATAAAATATTTTTTTAGTAAGTTCATCCTTCGCAGAAAGATATGTAAACACACTTTGTACTGTTTCTTTTGATATTGCTATATCGTCAAACGAAGTCTGTTGTACAGCTATATCATTTTCATCTGCCGACAAAATATTATAATCGTTCATTTCCTCAATGCCACGAAGCTTTTCTTTTAATTTATAATGACGAAAAATTTTTCTCTTTGCTATTTGCATTACAAGTGCATCCGGCTGCTTAAAATATGATATTCCACGTTTTTGTATTATTTTAACAACCTCTGTATAGGTCTCCTGAAATATATCTGCTACATCTTCAGTTTTTCCACATTTTACAATGATGTACGCTAAAACCTTCTGATTGGTTGAGGCATATAGCTCATTAAAAAAGTCATCCTGTGCCTTATTAATCAATCTGCATCCCTCCCTTCACTATATATGTGTCCCACACCATAGAAAAAGTTTCATGTTATACCATACTTTTATAATAAAAGCATGCAAGCTGTGTCCTGTCCCTCAGCTGCAGCTTTTCGAGTATGACACTGATATAGTTTCGTACGGTTCCCTCACTCAGATACAGCTCATCCGCTATTTCCCTGTTGTTTAGTCCTTCTGCAACCAGCTCTATGATTGAAAGCTCCTTGCCGCTTATATCATAGCTCTTCATTGCGTCAATGAACCGGGCCTGACCGGTGCCTGATGAAGCTTTACCATCAGCTCCGAACAGGTGTGGTATCCTGTCCATTATCTGTGTTCCAAACACTGTCTGTCCGTTGTTTACAGCTCTAAGTGCCGGGGCAATACTCTCAAAGGCCTGTTTTAGTATATAGCCCTTCGCACCCAGCGAGATTGCTTTTACAATGTATTCATCATCCGAAAATGTGGTCAGAAGAAGTATTTTGGCATCCGGATATTTTCCGAGTATTTTTTCTGCTGCTTCAAGACCTGTCATGCCCTGCATCCTTATATCCATGAGCATCACATCGGGCATATGCTCCTCGTACAGCTTTACCGCCTGCTGCCCGCTGTCTCCAACCGCAGACACCTCTATGTCATCCTGTGCGCTCAGTATTGTATTCAGCGAAAGTGATACGAGATTATCATCATCTATTATTACTATTTTCATGTCCTGTTCCTTTCTTTTTCAAGCCTTGATTTTTATGCATTTTGTATATCCTCACTTCTTCATGAGCGTCACAAATATCATGAAACCATCGTCTGCCTTTATCCGCATGGTTCCTCCTATCGCTGCAACACGCTCATTTATATTTTTTATGCCTATTCCATCTCCTGTTTCTCCCGAAATTCTTCTTTCGTCAGCCGATGTGCCGTTGTCCATTATCTCAAGCTGGTAAAAGGCGGGATGCTCTCTGACTATTATCCTAATTTCATCGCCGTTACTGTGCTTAACTGCGTTGTTTACCGCTTCCTTTGCAATTGCAATAAAAGCATACTTGACATCTCTGGGCACATCATCCTCACAGTCGTATTCGAGTGAAAATGCAAATGTACTGTCTGTAGGCTTAAGCTTCGCAAACGCCTGACGCAAATCGACCGATTCATCGTACAAATCATGAACGCTTTTTCTCATGCTGTCCATTGCCGTATCGAGTGTACTCTTTAGGTCTGCGATAGGCGCTTTAAGCCTTTCATCGGTATTTATCACACCGATTGCTCCCACCTGCAAAATAGAGCGCGTAATCATGTGCCCCACGTTGTCGTGTATCTCCCTTGCGATACGGTTTCTCTCCTTTAGCGTGGCATTGTATATCTGCGCATTCTGCTTCTCGATAAGCTGGTGATTCATCTGCTCCATAAGCATGTCGTGCTCCATAGACGCATCTCTCATGCTGTGCAGCTTCATCTGATACCCCAAAAGCAGCTCTGTGAAATACGAAAGCATTACCGCAAAAGCCATGAGAAGTACAACCTCCAGGATATTAAAAATCCCGGGTGCTATATGTTTTATCTTTAAAATACAGTCCACCGATACAGCTATCCCCACTACGGCTGCAGCCATCCTCGACACCGTGTATTTTTTCTTCCTGAATACCATCGCTGCATACGGCAGCATAAAAAATGATGGTGCAAAAAATACTCCGGACAGAATATAAACCGCCAGAATATAAACCGCCAGAATCAAATCCAAAGCCCGGTCTGCCGTTTCGATCTTGTTAGCCGGACTCATCTGCGGCAAATCCTGCATGTCTATAAATGTACACACGATTATTCCTGTAAGTATGCACGCTATCATGACGTAATCGACCTGAAGGGATACCACCATAAGCATCACGCATGATAGAACTATTAAAAACTGACTACATATCTTATACATCAAAAGCCTCCATTTCCGTAAAATAAGCTTACAACAAATTGCACCAAACGTCACTATGACAAATGTCATTTTTTACACAGCACTGCCTCATCCAACCATAAATACGAATGTGACATTTGACACTTACTTTCCGGCACGCCATATAGTAATCTGTTATTGAGCCAGATATCAGGCTTGCACCAAGAAAATACAACATTATGGAGGCAATTCAATGGATACAACCAAAAATGCGATAGAAGTAACCAACCTTGTAAAACGCTACAAGGAGCTTGTGGCACTCGACCATTTCAGCCTGACTGTAAAAAGCGGAGAAATCTTTGGACTGCTCGGTCCAAACGGCTCCGGAAAGACCACAACTATAAACTGCATACTCTCCCTGCTCACATACGACAAGGGAGATATAAAGGTATTCGGACAAAAAATGCGCTCAAACAGCTACGATATCAAACGCGAAATCGGCGTGGTCATGCAGAATGTGGCCGTGTACGACGAGCTGACTGTATATGAAAATATCGACTATTTCTGCGGTCTTTACGTGAGTGACAAAAAGCTCCGCGACAAATATGTTAAGGAAGCAATGGATTTCGTGGACATAGCGGATTACAGCAAATTTCTGCCAAAGAAGCTCTCAGGCGGACTTTTGAGACGTCTCAACATAGCGTGTGGCATAGCACACAAGCCAAAGCTCATCTTCTTCGATGAACCGACCGTGGCTGTCGACCCTCAAAGCAGAAACAAGATTCTGGAGGGCATCAAAAAACTAAACCACGATGGTGCGACAATCATCTACACCTCACACTACATGGAGGAAGTTGAGCAGCTCTGTGACCGAATACTCATCATGGACAAGGGCAAGGCTCTCGCGCTCGGCACAAAGGATGAGCTAAAGCGCATGATCAAAAATACAGAAACAATAAACGTAGAAATCGCAGACCTGTCAGAAGCACAGCTTGACTCATTAAAGCAACTGCACAATGCATATCAGGTCAGCTTTGAAAACGGACAGCTTCGGATTTATTTCAGTGGTGGACGCCACAATATAATCCATGTGCTTGATTATCTAGAGCAGAATAATCTGTCCTTCGGTCAGGTGTACACGCAGCTTCCGACTCTTAACGACGTATTCTTAGAGATTACCGGAAAGGAGCTAAGGGATTAATGAATGGTCTAAAATTATTTTTTCACAACTCAAAATACACCATGCTAAGCATGTTCCGCCTGAAAGTCACGCTGTTCTGGACACTTGCATTTCCACTGCTGCTCGCCACCTTTATGTATATGGCATTCGGAAATCTGTTTGAAAAGGATGAAATGTTTAAGACAATAAATGTAGCAGTGGTTGAATCTGAAAATGATGATACTCTGATGAGCGTGCTTGAGTCTCTCGATGTAAACCATACTGATTCAGCCAGTAAATCCGACGACAAGGCCGACAGTTCAAATTCATTTTCAGACCTCATAAACATGAAGCTAATGGATAGCTCAGCAGCCATAAAAGCTCTAAATGACAAAAAAGTGACCGGCATTATTTACACAGAGGATGCTTCACTTGTAGTGGATGAAAACTCATACAATGCCACAATACTTGAATCCATCCTGACACAGTACAAACAGCAAAAAAACGTATTTGCAAACATAGCAAAGACAAATCCTGCTGCACTTGAGACTGCAATTGCCGGACTATCTGACACCACATCAGAGTATAAAGAGATTTCTCTTTCATCGGGAAATCAGGATGAATACACCAATTACTTTTACGCTGTTTTTGCGATGAGCTGCCTGTTCGCCTCATTTTCAGCCGTAAGCTCCACCTGCAGGCTGTTAGCTGATACAAGCCCTCTCGGCATGCGAAAAAGCCTTGTGCCGGCATGCAAAAACACCCTTATCTTTCAGAGTATATCTCACTCTTAAGCATCCATTTTGCTGTTGAGCTCATAGCACTTGCCTACATGACTCTTCTTGGCGTGGATTTTGGAAATAAATATCCGGCAATCATCCTGACACTGTTTTTCGGCTGCATGATCGGACTTTCAATCGGAGTTATAATCGGTGCCATTCCTAAGCTCACAGAGGGCAGCAAAATCGGTATCTCTGTCGGAATCGGCATGGTGCTTTCCGTGCTTGCGGATTTATGTGCCAACGGTATAAAGGATATGGTCGAGCACAAGCTTCCTATTGCCAACCGCCTCAACCCAGCCTGTCTCATATCCGACTGCTTTTACTCGCTCAACGTATATGACAGCTACGACAGATTTTTCAGAAATATATCAATAATGGCAGTTGAATCAGTGATTCTTTTAATCATTGCCTTTGCACTGCTTCGGAGGGAAAAATATGCAAGTATTTAAATCATATTTCAAAATACTCAACAGACATATGGGCCAGATGATTATGTACCTGTCCATATTCATAGGTGTCATGGTCGTTCTCACTGCGACACGCACAAACAAAGCTGAAGATGATTATGAAGCCACCAAGCCCAAATTTGCGGTGTTTGACTATGACAAATCATCAGAAAGCAAAGCTCTGACAGAGTATCTTAAAAAGACATGCATCCCAAAAAATATCAAAAATGACAAAAAGGAAACTATGCAGGATGAGTTGTTTGCCAGAAACGTAAACTGTGTTCTCATCATAAAAGAAGGCTTCAAGCTTGATGTTGTGACCATACCGGGTACGCAGGCAGCGACCACCTTTGAGTCTGCCATAAACAGCTTTACGAAAACGTACAATACTTACATTGCTTCCGGCTACTCTGAAGCTGATGCTCTAGCCGCAGTAAATACCTCGCTAAGCCAGAAGGCTTCTGTCTCACTGCTCAGTGGCAAAAATGTCACCTCGCACTCAGGGATATACTACTGCTTCAGTTATCTGGGATGGGTGCTCCTTGTCATGATGATTGCAGGTATAGCTCCTGTTCTTCAGGTTTTCTCCAAAAAAGAAATCAAGGAGAGAATATCCTGCTCATCCTATAAATTTGCAAACTACAACCGCGAGCTGCTTTTGGGTGTGATTTTAACCGGACTTGTGGTATGCGCTGTAATTTTTGCCTCAGCTACAATCATGTTTAAAGGCAGCACATTCTCGTTTTCAGGTTTCCTGTTCACACTCAACATGCTCTGCTACATGCTCGTTTCACTGGCATTTGCCTTTTTCATAAGTAAAATCACCTCAAACAGTGAGATACTGAACATGTTTGCAAACACAGTGTCACTCGGCATGGCATTCCTGTGCGGTATATTTGTGCCGGAGGAATTTCTAAGTGATGGCATCATAAAAGCCGCTCACTTCCTGCCTACTGGTACAACCAGGCTGTAAAAAATATTGACTTTCATCCGGTCAAGGAGCTTGGCTTCATTTTCATGTGCATGGGAATACAGCTGCTGTTTGCCGCCGCAATAATTGTCGTTACCCTTCGCATCACAAAAGCGCCTTACGGCATCAAAAAACATGCAGCAGCTGCAGCTGCTCATAAATAGCTCTGCCTCATATATGAATATATACAACGAAAAAGCCGGTACATCATGCTTCTATGAATGTACCGGCTTTAAATACTTAGCAGTCCGTACGGGAATCGAACCCGTGTTTCCGCCGTGAGAGGGCGGTGTCTTAACCGCTTGACCAACGAACCGTGTATTATAATATCATGGTCAAACGAATAATGCAAGTACTTTTTTAATTTTTTCAAAAAAAATTTTCCGTTCATTTACCTTAAACCTTTTCCCTTTAAATGCTTCTGGCTTTAATTCCATTTTCGTCCCTATGTATGCTCTGTGATAATCTATTATATTCCGGCTCATTATCCCAAAGCACGCGTTCTTATCCTCATATTTTATTTATACGTTTTCCTCTTGAATAAGATTATACACCTCTTTGGTCACACAACGGTCACACGGAGCGCTTTTCCACGGATTTTGTTAAAAGTATACATTGAAAATGCCGAAAACTGTACAATTTTAGACAATTTTCGGCATTTGTGCATTTTTTATTCGTTATAATCAACTATTATTTATTATATTTTTTGTATATCTTTTCAAACGCAGGCATGGAGCATTTAAGTCATTCAAATAATTTATTACTGCGTTAGCCTTGTTAATCTTATCTCCTACGGTTTCATTTATTATTACTGCTGAAAGGCCTATAGCTTCATCAATAATCATACCTTTTAAAGTATCACTTGTTACATCAAAAAATACCCTGCATTCTGTCTTTTCCTCTTCCTTTTGATTTTCAAGATTCTGCTTTGTATGTTCTCTATATTTGCCTCACTACGGCTGCCTGCTTACAGCGACTTTCTTCAAAATAAAAACAACGGCTGCAGCATCCACTTTCCGTGAATGATGCAGCCGATCTGTCGTTACATCGTGTAACTGTTTTAGATCTGGCTTTGCGACCTATGTTTCCATAAGTGTGCCTTGATAGGTGTAATTTTATCGGTTTTGGGTAGTCTTGTCAACAGACTCTATCCGGACTTCGGATGCCTTGTTTCGTGTCTTCAAATCATTTATTATCCAGAGATAATAAGTCTTGCCGTCCACATCAAGTTCATGTACCTCATCAATTTTCTGGTCATCAACCGTTACGTTACTAATGTCAGAATAATCTGTGACGCCCCATGCCGGAATTGCTTTATATTTCTTCTCTACACTGGCTTTAAATGTGTGAAGCATGCTTTGTGAAAGATCCGAAACAAAAGTCTCTTCCCATGTATAGCTGTCTTCTGCAAGACTCTCCACAAAATCAATATTTAAAACACGTCCTCCACAATAAGTATATCCCTCATTATCTTTCATGAAATCAAAACAATTTACATATGATGTATTTCCTTCATTTTCTTCTTTGTTTTGAAATTTTCCCTGCATATAAACATGAACTACCCCATTATATTCTGTCTGACATAACTGTTTTTCTGATTTCACTTTTTCATCTACATCTAATAATGCCTCATCTACAGACTTATATTTATTTGGATGTACATCATTAATATATGTCATAGCATTTCCATTTGCTCCCTTTAAAAATTCATCATCCCTATGCAAATAACTCATTATTATACATATACAAATAAACACTATTACAAATACGATTATTGCGATTATTATTTCTTTTTTTTCTTAATCATGTTATCATTCTTCCTTTATATATTACCTTTATATCATTCATATTACTGAAGCGCTGGACACACACCATTATTTACAAAATTATTAATAAAATTAATAATTGTCTGCCCTGCACTACTTGGATCATTTCCATATAACATTGACCCCATTGCCGCAGCTGCTATTACCACAACATATACATATCCCATACGCATATATACCCCGTTTTCCGTTTTTATTGTTGTTTTTTCATCAACAGCATGTTTTTCATGAACCCCTAATTTTACATTAGATCCTGGATGTAATCCTGCACTCAAATCAAGTCCATATGAATTATCTGCCCATCCGCCATTTAACGATGCATCTACGGAGACCAAATTATCCCAGTTTAAACCAATACTTATCGGAATATTAACGTTAAGCTGGCCTAAATCAATTCCTATATTTGCATCCAAACTAACTCCTCCATTACTAAAGGTAACTCCTAACGATGTTGGGATTCCAAATTTATTCCCCTTTCCCAAATCTGCGCTTGGTATATTTAAACTGTATGATTGTGAGTTACCATCATTCCCTAGCGTTGTAACATTTTTTATCCAGCTACCTGTATATTTATCACTCGTTTTCGTTATATCATATACCTCACTATGATATGTTCCTATACCCCAATTTTTTCCAGTAACAACTGTATTTGTACTTGATCCAATCGTTTCTTCCCCATAAATATACTTATTCCAGAATTTCTTCAAATCTCTCCATGATGGGAATTTTCCATTCAAGTCCACCAGGTCCATTGGTCTGTTCCAGCAGTAACTATAGTGATTCATTGTAAATGGTACTGCTATATGCCCTCTCATAATATCTTCACTTACAAAGCGGCCTATTCCAGAATCATATCGTCTTGCCTGTGCAAAGTACAATCCTCCTGCGCTGTCCATCTGATAACCGGTAAAGCCGAAGCTTTGCATGGAGTCTTGAAAGATATCTTTTGCCGTCCGGATGTTATTACCAAATTCGTCAAATCCGTAGGCCTCCTCACTTCTTCCTGTCTCATCGGTTAAGCGCATCGGGCTTCCTAAGTCATCCTGGAAGTAGAAGTGGTCTCTTCCTTCTTCTTTCATTCCTGCGACATTGCCATCCCAGAAATAAACCTGGCTGCTGTGTAACAGATTTCCATCGGTTCTTCTGTCAGTTGTCTTCTGCAGGAGGTTATGGTACTGACGGGTCAGATCTAAGGTATAACGGATGGTCCGAGCCGGGGCTGCATCCCCTGTTGCAATACGTTGTCTCATTCTGTGGCCTAATCCGTTATACTGATAGACTGCCTTTTGGATGGTTCCGTCTGTCCTTCCCATGGAACTGCTCATCTGGTTTGTTGCATCAAACCCGTATGCTTTTAAAACCTCTTCCCCGCTTGTTACGGATAACAGGTTTCCCCTGTGGTCATAGGCATAGTCTTTAGTTTCATGTGCATCGGTCTCCTGCATCAGCTGGTTTTTGGTGTTGTAACGGTAGGTTGTCACCAGTTCCCCTGCTGTCTGGTACTCGGTCTTTCTGCTTCGGTTTCCAAAGGCATCATATCCGTAGGCGCGGAGTGTTTTTCCATTCTGCGATACATGAATCAGGCGGTTTAATTCATCATAACCATAGGAAAAGCTTCCACTGTCTTCCGGCAGGCCTGGTCTTTCCTTTTCTGCCGTGATTTTATTTCCCATGACATCATAACCATAGTGGTAGCGTTCTGTAAAATCTGCTCCCGTATGTAAGATCTCTTCGACTTTTCCAGCTCCGTTGTAGTGGTAGTCCGTGCGGTTTCCTCCAGGGAACTGCTTTCCGGTCAGTCTTCCGGCTTCATCGTAGCAGTACCGGATTGTTTTCTCTTGTTCCATATTGGATATGAGTTTCATGGCGGTCAGCTGCATCGCTTTGTTGTATTCGTATGCTGCTTTTCTTCCATCCGGGTAGAGAACCGCCGTTCTTTCTCCCATGCTTCCCCATTCATACCCGACCGTTTTTCCGTATGGGTCTGTGACAGAAGATACCCGTCCTGCCTCATCCATGGCAATCTTGGTTGTGCCGAGCCAGTCTTTTACTTCCTCTAACTGGCGGATGGCATTATACGTTAAGGATACGGTTCTTCCGTCTGCATAACGGATTTCTTCTGCCTGTCCGTCTGCTCCATAGCTTATGGCAGTTTCATAGCCATCTTTATCCACCTTCGCTTTCATTCTTCCAGCTGGGTCATAAGTGTAGCGCTCCACATCTCCAAGCGGGTCTGTCACTGCCAGTACATGGCCTTCCTTATCCCAGGTATAGGTGGTATTCTGTGGTTCTTCCCCATTTGCTCCGGTACAGCTGCTCTGTGTCAGGTGTCCCATGGCATCATACTGATAGAAGGTCTCATTCCCTAAGGCATCCGTTACTTTTGCAAGGTTTCCGTTCGGGGTGTATTCGTAACACGTGGTATTCCCATTCTCATCATCTGCCTTCGTGACACGTCCTAATGCATCATAGGTAAACTTCGCCTCCCCTCCTGCTGGGTTTGTGATGGCTGTTATCCTGTCAAGTGCATCATGGCTGTAATGCCAGTGCTCCCCTGCATTTGTCGTTCTGTCAGTCATGTTTCCGGCTGCATCATATGCATAGCTTTCCCCTGAGCCGTCCGGATAGAGCACGCTCTTTATCCTTCCGCCTCTTTCATAAGCATACATGGTTCTGCTTCCGTTCGGATAGCGTATCTCAGCAACATTTCCAGCCTCATTATAAATAATTCCTGTTACTGCTCCGGCTGCATCCATGACACCCGTTCTTCTCCCCAGATCATCATAAGTATATTCTGTCACATGCCCCAGCGCATCGGTTTCCGATACAAGATTTCCCTCATGATCATAACCGAAAGTGGTTACTGCCCCGTCTGCCGCTTCCATGCGCACCAGTCTGTCTGCCTCATCATATGCATACCTGGCAGTGTTTCCGGCTGCATCCGTTTCGGACAGCAGGTTTCCTGCCTCATCATATGCATACCTGATTTTTCCACCCATAGGCAGCGTATGCTCTTTAAGCCTGTTGTCGCTGTCGTATATGAACCGCTGTATTCCACCGTCCGGTGACTTTATGCTGCTTACGTTCCACATCCTGTCGTATGCAATCTCTGCACGGTATCCTTCCTTGTCCGTGTATGCGCTGATTTTTCCCAGGTCATTGTAGTCAAAGGATACTGTCTTTCCGTCGAAATCCGTAAGGCCTGTCACCTTCCCCCCGGCATTGTAAGTGTATTTCCTGACATTTCCAAGTGCGTCTGTTACTGTGCTGATTCTGTCTGACGCATCATAGCTGAAATGTGTCCCGTTGTTGTTTGCGTCCGTTGTTTTTATCACCCTGTTTAAAAGGTCATATTCATATGACGTGCTGTTGCCGTTTCCATCCGTTACTGCCGTGATGTTGCCTCTGCGGTCATATGAAAGCTCAGTGCTGCTTCCGTCTGCATATGTGATTTTTTCTGCCCTTCCGAAGACATCATTTTTTATCTTCGTCCGGTTTCCGAGTGCATCCGTCGTGCCTGTCAGGTTTCCCTTTGAATCATAGTGGTTTTTTAGCCTTGTCCTTCCGTTGATGCTCAGGCTGGTAAGGTTGTTGTAAATGTCATACGTGAAGTTTATGCGGCGCTTTCCCGCATCCACTGTCTGTGTCAGGTTTCCCCTGCTGTCATATGACATGCGCACGGTGTGGCCGTTCCTGTCTGTCCTGCAGATGCACTGGTTCCTGTCATTGTACAGGTATTTTTCCCTTGTTCCGTCCTCATACAGCGTGGCTGTATTTCTGTACCGGCTGTCATGCACGTATGTTATCCGGCTTCCGTTTCTTTCCGTGAGTGTGACGCGGCTGTTTTTGTCATCATACTCAAAGTCCATCGTGCCGCCGTCCGGGAACTCCTGGTGTGTCACCCTGAACAGGCTGTCGTATCTGTTCCTTACGGCCGTGACATTTCTTGCATTTACTGTCTCCGTTATCCTTCCGTTGTCTCCGTAGCTGTATGTGTACACTGCTCCTGACGGTGTCGTGACTGTCTTTAACATGCCTCCGTCATACTCAAGCTTTACCTTTCTGCCCACATGATCTGTGACTTCCATGAGCATGCCTTCACTGTTATATGCATACTCAAGGAAGCTTCCTGTATCGGTTTCTGCCTTTGCCAGCCTTCCTCTTTCATCACGGATAAATGTGATTCCCCTTTTGTTTGTGTTTTCCTGTCTTGCCGCCTTTCCGTTTTCATCAAAGTACACGGCATCCATGCCCGGATGGCATGTAAGCTTATAGCCGTCTTCCGTCCTTTCCAAAAGCCCCATCGCCGCGTTTTCCGCCACATAGCCTGTGTCTGTTTCCGCAAAGTAGTAAAACTGTCCGTCATGCATGCGCACCGCCGCTTTTTGGTCCGGCTGCTTTTGCACTTCCATTTCATAATTGTGCAGGAAACAGCTGCCCATTGTGCCGGTGCCGGTATCCTTTGAGTTGTAGTATCTGTGGAATGAAAGCGGTATCTCTCCACCTGCCTGCATGTCTTCATGGTCATAGATGAAGTTTCCGGTGCTTAAGTTTACAGGATCACTGCTTTTTTTGCATGATGTATCACCTGCGCCGAGCTTTTCCTTCTCGGTCTTTTCACTCTTTGCTGATTCAGGATTTTTTATTCTCGCAGCATCCGCCTCAAGCGTCCCCTTCATTCCTGCCATGTCCAGGTTTCCGCCGTCCGGGCTTATTGATGCTGCAAGGTCATTTATGAGTTTTATTATGTTATTGCCGCACGTTATCTGTCTGTTCATGGCTACCATGCTTTTTGTATCCACTGACTGCACATTTGAAAATATAGTGTCTATCTTCTTTTTAGTGGCATTATTCTTGTCTATTATCTTCTGGTGGTATGTATCCACGTCGTTTATATAGTTTTCTATTCCGAGCTTTCCTGTCCAGCTCTGGAAATCCATTCCCCTGTCCGAAAACCAGTCCTTTATCTTTCCCCATGTGGATGAAGCTGCGGCATCATCCGCATAGCCTTCAAGCTTCTGCTTTGCTTTTTCTGAGAAGTCTCTTGTCATTTGTTCTTACCTTCCTCCTGCCTTCTGTGCCGCATTATTTTCCTTTGTATCTATGGATGATTTTCTTCCCTTCATATATGACAAAGTATTGTTGAGCAACAGCACAAATGAATCCTGCATTCTTTGAAACATATTTCCTATCTCCTCTATTGCTATTATCGTACTTCCTCCACATGCCCCTACATCCGGAGCTGCTTCTGATGTATCAAGCCATGTATTATATAAGCTTTCCAACTGTGTTATCTGCAATCCGAGAGCCTCACTGTCTATAACAGTGGCTGCCTGTCCTGTTCCTCCAACCTGTGTTGTCTTTACTTGCATTTTCTATTCCCCTTTCTTTTAAAATAAAAATTCGTCACTTTCATCAACATCTGATATAAAAGTATTACAGGTTTCCTTGGCTGTCTGACCAAGTTCTTCTACTACATTTGATAAATTTTTTGCATACGAAATGAATGTGTCCAATGCATCTGCCGTTGCTCCCTGTTTTATCGCATCTCTTCTGATATTCTCAAGTATTTGTATATATCGGTCAATACCTTCCTGCAGATTTGTTGCTCTTGTATTTAAAAAATCCGCCATTTCATTTACATAATCATCATCTATTATCAGTTCTGTTCCTGCCATATTGATATTCTCCTTCTACTTTCTTATTTTTCTTTTTGCTTTTTTCTTTGGCTTTGTGTTTGTTTTTGCTTTTTCAGCTGCTGCCTTTTGAGCTTTCTGTGCTTCATCTGCCTCTATTCTTGATATTTCACTGTTCATGTTGTTTATCTGTGTATTGCAATTATTTATGCTTGAATTCAAATCGGATATCTGTGCCTGCTTTTTGGCTATTTCATTTGTAATTGTCGTTATTGCACTTTCAAGACCATTATGTACTTTCGTATAAGGATGTCCTGTAAGCAAATTTCCCATTCCATCATAAATGCCTGATAGTATTTTATGGCTCACATTATTTAAGCCTGCTGTAGAATCAAGTTTAGCTTTACTGGATCCTTTACAGTCAGCCAATGTATTCTGTAATTCAACTATCTTTCCTTTTACCCTGTTCAGTTCATCTATATCATTTTTCAGTTGCGCAATTTGCGAGTTATATTGTCTAATATTCTGCTGATTTTGTGATATTGCTGTCCTACATTGTCCCTTTGTCATGTCGTTTCTCCTTTTTATTAAAACATATTGATTCCACTATATTTTTAAATACAGGATGCCATTCAACTGTATCTGCGTTGCTGCATGTACACTGTAATAAATGAATTGTGTCCTGCTCTTTATATATCAATGACATTGTATACAGTGTGTCATTTAAAATATAATGCGTATACAATATGGCACATACTTCATCATCATCTGCCCTTTTGTATATACCATGACATCTATACCCGGGAACTGTTCTTTTATAAATATGTGACATAAATTGAGCAGTCTGCTCTATATCCATTTTTTTAAGGTTTTCTATACGATCGGTGTCTACACAGCTGATCCGTATTCCATGCTGTCTGTCCAGTAACACAAAGTCAGGCAGCTTACGATAATTTCCAAATATTTTTCTTTTTTCACCTATCGTAGCAACCTGAAAACTATCTGGGATTTCTACACTTGCTATCCCTTTCCATATAACGTATTGTTTCATATCATTTCTCCTTATTCATCCCAAGTCTCACCCGATATTTCCCACTCTTCCTGAGGATAATTTACATTTACTAATTCATAACCTGTATTTATATTTTTCACAACAAAATGTACAGACCACTCATCTTCTCCTGAAAATAGCTGTATTATTTCCTCGCAGTAAATAACCTGTATAACTTGAGTATAAAAATAATCTGGTGATACCTTTTCTTTACTTATCTGAACATTTAAATCTGTAAAATTATCATTAACCTCAAATATGCAACCATCTAACTGGTTTGCCTCATCCAATACTCTTTGTATTGATTTCTTTGCCGAATCTATCCACCAACATTTCTGTTCTTCTGTAAGCTTAATCTCACATTTTCCATCTTCCGTCAAATAAGCATATCTACAATGTCCTGTTTCTCTTACCTGCTTTATTGCCTCTTCCTCACTATCTGCAAATATTCCAGTTAATATGCAAGTTTCTAGTCCAGTATCATCATAATCCTCATAAAAGCTTTTAGTCGTATCATAGCTTTCTGTTTCATTCAAATCAGCTACTTTCTTCATGGTTGCCTTTCCCCATGGAGTAGCCCATGATACCTCTGTTTGAGGTTCATTTTCTTTAGATTTTAAGCTCTCATCATTTTTATACTGCCTAACTCCCATTAATACTGATATTACTATAATAGATATAAAAATAATTGTGCTGACATATTTTTTCACTATAATTTACTCCCTTCATTCTCATTAAATATACTGTGCCAACTGCATTAAAGTTTCTAGTATCTGAGTCAAAGAAATACCATCTGCTATAAATATTTCTGCTTTCTTCATACTTGATTCTCTATATAAAGGATCCATTTCCCAATATACTTGATCTAAATTTTCTTTTTCCTCTTCTACTCTCACTGCACTCCAATTTTTCATATCCACATTATTTGATTTTTCAAGTTTGACACTTGAAGTTACTGCTAAATTTTGTTCTAATTGTGTTGTAACTTCGCATTGTATTGATATTGAAGATACATCTAACGAAGCTCCATATTTCATTTCAGATTCTCCATTTTTTATTACCGAATTTAAAAATATTTTTCCATCTTTTTCAATACCTGCTTTTATCTTTTTATTATCCCATTCATTTGAAAAACTTACTCCATCACTATTCATTTCCGCTGATAAATTTTCAATCTCAAATTTCTGTGCATTAGCAAGCACTATCTGCTGCTGATCAATCGTTACATTTATCGTTTCACTGCTATCTGTCTCTGCTGAACCTGACACAGTTACATTATAAGTAGCAGACATATCCACACCGAGCGGTACCGTTATCTCATATATTCCCTCTTCCATTTCAACATTAGGATATAATGTAGTCAGCCAATTAGAAGTTCCACTTAAATATGCCATCTTCTCCTCATCGCTTAACGCCATAAATTCATCATATGTCAAATCAAGATTATCAACTACATCCGCATAATCAGTTGCTTCATCCACTTTTCCATCACTTACAAGTGTTTTAACCACACTCATATTTGCTGCATTCAATTTCTCTTTATCCGCATCCAAAATTGCTTTATATTTTTTAATATCAAGATTTCCGCCATTCGGATCAATTAACCCCGAAAGATCATCTATATATTTAACCCACAGGTTTCCTGTATTTATATACTGTGAGAGTTTTCCCATATATTTTGTGTCTACGCTTTGTACATTTGCAAATATTTCTTCTATCTGCCGTTTTGTTTCCTTGTTTTTATTGATCAAATTACTATAATAATTTCCAACACTATCTATACATCCCTTAATTCCCAACCGGCTAACTATAGCGGGAATACTGACATTATAAAATACTATTGTAGTTGCTATTTCTTCCCATCTTTGTTTTGATATTATACTATCCACATATTGCAGGAGTTCCTGTTTTGCCTCGCCTGAAAAGTCTCGTACCATTGCATTATTCTCCTTATCATTCATTCTCATATAGGATATTGAAGGTAAATGCGGCAAATGCCGCATTTACCTTCAAAAAATGACTCTGATTAGCCTCTTACTGCTGCGGCTCCTCTTGCATCATCGTCCTGTCTGTTCTGCATGTAGCTGTTGATGAAATCAGAAATACTCTGTACAGCTTCTTCTACCTTATAAAGGGCAGGCTTGTATTCACTTTCGAATCTCTCGATGAATGCATCGGCTGTCTGGTTTGTCCATCCATCCTGTAACTGTCCATTCATATTTACGAGGGTTTTGATGACATCATCAATTGCTCCCGCCTGATTTGAGTATACTGATACTCCTGTTGTTAATACGTCATAATCGACTTTGTTAATTGCCATTTTCATTGGCCTCCTTTAAATTTATTTATGGTAAAACTGCTAAGCAGTATTCCATCATGATTGTCTGACAACTTTAATCTTTACCAATTCATTGTCCTTTATATAATAAGCATCCCCTGTCTCTATAGGTTTTGAATATTTTTTACTTGCACTAACTGAGATGTCACATATCTTAATATTACATACATCATCAAATACCATGTAATGCCTGTTATCTTTCACTATCTTAAGCATCTCAGGAGAATTAAAGCTGATAGAATTATTTTCTATATCTGGCATAAATACGAATATTTTCATGTTCTTATATTTACCGAGCCATTCCTTCATATATTTCATTATTTTATTATCTCCACTCATATTCAACATGATATCTGCACTATCTATCACAAGAATAATCCATGGTTCCATCTCTAACTCGTCAAACATTCCTGCCGAATACATCTCATATCGTTGCTCAATTCTCTGATTTATTTCCTCAATCATAGGTGGTACATCATGATATGAGGTCAGATACATTGCGGTGTTAGGATTAAATTCACATTCTCCCATTTTCTTTGTCGCATCATCCAATACATATAGCTCCGTATTGCCGGATGCCTTTTGAACAATTGTATCCATGAAATATTTTGCAAAAGTCTCCCTGTCTGTCTGATTCTTTCCTGTCAGGGAGAGCACATCTCCGCTCTTTAATTCAACTGCCACCGGTAATATACTTGTATAATCCAGACCTATTATCACTTTGTCATCACTTATACTTTCCGTAAATTGTGACTGAATATATGTCAATGTCAGTTCTTTTGGAATTTCTGGAATAACTTTTGCTTTTTGATTTATATATTTATCGTTTTGCTCATCGACAAAACTCTTTATCTTCTGTACACGTTCATATTCTTTTTCTCCCTCAAATGATATAAACAATTGTGCCTCCAATACTTCTTTATCCAACTGCACCATGCATCGTCCCGGTGTATTAGGAATAGACAAACGTACTCCGTTTAACATCATACTGTATTCTGAAGAGTCATTACAAAACAATGTTATTCTTCCTTCAAAATTGCTTAGATACCTCTGTCCAATTCCGGATGTCTGTAAATTAGCTACTACAAATGTCATTCCAACAGCAATTCCATCCCTGAATAAAGGCAATAAATAATCTATATCCTGTAAATACATCTCCTTTAAAGCTGTCATATTATCTATCAGGACAATTATCTGTGGAAGGTCTGTTTTTCCGGCTTCCTTATATGCCAAAAATGAGCTTACACCTATCTCTGCAAGTTTTTCCTTTCTTAAATTAATCTCTTTATTCAATAATTTAAACAGATTCTTCAGCTTTTCATCATCATCAGAACATACCACTCCTCCACAATGATTTAAATTTGCATAGTTTCTCAATATCATGGAACCAAAATCTATGATATATAAATTAACCTCCTGAGGAGTATAATTTTCAGCTACTCCTCTTATGATTGTCTGTAACAAATTAGTCTTTCCACTCTGTGCTGAACCTATAATCATATAGTTCTGCGTTGAAAGATTTAATTCCAGTTTTTTCTGAAGCTGACGCTCCGGTTCATCAACTATACCTATGTTTACCCATATTTCACTTCCTGACTTTTTCTCTGACTGTTCATAAGCAATTGTTTCCGGAAGCGGTGGCATACATATACTTGGCAGCCTCTCTATACCTGTCTGCTCACAAAAATCTTTTATATAATCCACAACTGCTTCCAACTGTGTTTTGCTTTTTCTGTTTTTTCTTCTTATTCTGATAAACAAGACTCCTTTTGCCAGAAAAATCCAACTCATAAATTGAAAATTCCTTATCTTCTTCCCCTTCTGATACAGCCGCTGCCCCACTGTATGCTGACTGTAGTAACTCGAATATTTCATTATTTCCAACTTGGAGATAAGCACGTCCTGGTTCCTTTATTTCAGCCGCCAATGGTGTTTTTAATACTTCATTACTATCCTCTTTTGATTGCACCTTCAAACACAGCTTAAACTTTGAATTTGACCATATTTGTCCATCTACAACTCCACTTGGTTTTTGAGTGGCCAGTATAAGATGAACCCCAAGACTTCGACCTATTCGTGCTGTACTAATAAGCTCCTTCATAAATTCAGGCTGTTCTGCTTTAAGTTCTGCAAATTCATCAACTATTATCACAAGATGTGGCAATGGCTCAGATACCTTATGCTCTTTATATAACTGAATATATTTATCTATGTGATTTACACCGGCCTCCGCAAAATAATTTTGCCGCTTCATAAGCTCTGCTTTGATAGATTTTAACGATCTCTGTACTTCATTTCCATCTATATTAGTTATAGCTCCAATCAGATGTGGTAAATCCTTGAACTGATTTACCATTCCTCCTCCTTTGAAATCAATTATCAAAAATCCAATCTCATATGGATGAAACAATGTAGCTGCTCCAAGTATAAATGTCTGCAAAATCTCGCTTTTTCCAGAACCCGTTGTTCCTGCCACAAGTCCGTGCGGTCCATGAAATTTTTCATGAAGATTCAGATACACTATTTCATCCTTAACATTTACACCAAGTGGCACAGCCATCGTCTCATATATCTTTGAATTTTCCCATCTGCTATCAAGATTCAATCCTTCCACTGAATTAACTCCAAGAAGTTCAAACAATGAAATATTTTTTCTCAATGCTCCTGCAAGACTGATTTCTTCACACTCTACCGGTGCCAGAATGCGGACTATATTTTCCATACTTTCATCATCTATACTCTCATACTCAAAGTATTTCTTATGCATCTTATTCTGCGAATCATATACCATGGCACTCTCATAATCAAATATATCTATGATATGACTACAGTAAAGTGGCAACAGTGAAAGCTTTGACTCAAAAAACAAAAATACTGTATCAAGTTCTGAAGCATGCTCTATAAACTTAGAAATTGGATGACTTTTTATTCCATAGTCTTCCATAACAACGACAATATTAAATCTTCCACTTGTATTTTCATCCTGTCTCAATGTCAGCTCTTTATAGAGATTATCGAACACCCTGTTTCTGCTTTCCTGATCACAAACTATATTTCGACATCCTCTGGTTCCCTGTATTGATTTTAGGTTTTTTAACCATTTGTATTTTTTTTCATCCTTATCTATCAATGCATAAAGATTAATATCTCCATAATATTGCCTACTTATTATATCCACTATTATATTTTTCATCATGCAATAAAGTGATTCTTCATTACCCACTATTCCAACAGCATTAGCATCCCTGAGACTCAATGTAAGAGGGGCTTTTTCTATATCTCTGTATTCATCGGCAACATGATTTGGAATACTACTCAATTCATCTCCAACCTCCAGCTTCTCCTGTTTCTTATAATTAATCTGACGTAATGACTCTACATTTCCACGTCCTAAGTACACTTCCAGAAAATCATGATCTGTTGGAATACGGTCAAACAAAGTTGTATCAAAATTTTCTATATGACTTATATCCTGTACTGTACTGTAATACTGATCATTTAGGCAATCCAGCTCCTCTCTTCGAATATTCTCAATTTCTTTACGTTTCTTTTCGATATATAATTTATAAGTATCTTGTCGTTCAATACAAGTCTTCTTATACTGCTTTTCTCTGTTTACAATACCAAATATTGATGTAAGTACACCCACTCCCATTGAACATACACTAAACATCATAAATGAACTACTTGATCCGCTCATTGTACCTTTAAGCAGCATCATCATTGCCATCATAAATACTGGTGGAAACAATGTTGTAATCAAATTTAATTCTGGCTTTTTAGGTACAGTTCCGGGTTCAAGTATATCTATCGGAGTCTCATCCATTTTCACCTGTATCCTGGTATTACGAATAAAAACAGGGTATGTTGTCTGTATACTCATACTTTCCGGTCTGACATCTACACCATTAGTTTTGATAACTCCATAATCAAAATAAATCTTTCCTCTATTGTAATATGCCATAAAATCACCTATCGATATAAAGTCATGATTATTTATCTTAGCGGATTTCTGTATTATTTTATCATTAACACATGTATCGTAATCACCACTATACTTTGATAGTATCGAATACATCATGCTTTTATCCATCTGCAATGCTATTCTTGCTGCCCTTCCATAAGCCCCCTGCAGCTGTATATGAGCATCCGGCGTATCTCCTATAATAAGAGGTGTTCCCGGAACTAAAGCTATTGACCATCCAAAATTATCCATTTTCATTATCTCCTGAATATAATTGATGAACCATTTCTGATTCCAAAATCTGCAAGTGTCCTGTTCCCTTTTAAAAATGCTATTGGATATTCACATGCCATATAACACTCTGTAGTATTATTCTCATCTAAATTTAAATCATATGCTCTTTTTAATGCTATTATTAAAGTATTTGCAGATATATTTAGGGGTATCTCCAATTCGTGTGTCTGTCCCCTGATTTCGTCTATAAAATTTACTATTTTCTTTTCATTCTCATCCATTTTCGCACTCCAATACTTTTCTATTCATTAAATATAAATTCCTCATTAGCTAACATCAGACAGTCTCCCGGTAATATCTCTGTTTCCTGCCCCGCCTTTATTATCCTTCCATTGATAAATGTGCCATTGGTAGAATTTTGGTCCATTACATAATAACGTCCGTTTCGCGTGGTTATCACTGCATGCACCCTGCTGATATTCGTATTGTCTGCTACCGCATAATCTGACTTTTCCGGATTCTTTCCCAGCACAAACGATGGTTTGCAAAGCTCTATCTTTTCACCTGTTACCTGCCTTGTAAGACTTGCAAAATGATAGTTCACCGGTTGCATCTGCTGTATCTGTTGTACGGATATGCCATCATCTGACAACACTGTAGTTCCATCCATGCTGCCCTGCATTACCTGCTGCATTATCTGTTGCTGCATTGTCTGTTGCTGCATTGTCTGTTGCTGCATTATCTGTTGCTGCATTGTCTGCTGCATTGTCACTGCTTTGTTTTTCAGCACGTTCACAACTGCACGCTCTTCGCGTGAGATATATTTTTCTATTGCATTGCCGTTGAAGCCATGGAAGCTTCTGACATAATACATAAATCTGGATATATAATTCGTATCCTCATTGATAACAGGTGTCATTGTATAAATTATGTTTTCTATAAACCCGACAATATCTGCACTTTCCTGTCCTCCTACTATCGGAAAATATATAAAGTACATCTCTTTTGTCATCTCGTTTATGTATACGTCATCCATATTAAAACGAACACTGTTTACGTTCAGTCCGTTATTGTATACATCCTCAACCATTATTACTATCTGCTCAATCATGAAAAAGAAATCATATTTGCTTATGGCTTTTTTCAATCTATCGGTAAGATTTATATTTGCAGGGCACGTATATATGACACTGTCTTTTTTTGTTTTTGTCACATGCATGATTCCACATGGTTTTATTCTGGCTAGCTGGCTTAGTTCGGTTTCATTTATTCTTTCCTTTCGTCCTGCCTTCATCATGGCAGTAACGGTCGATTTTTTTATGCTTACTTTTAATTTAGACATTCGCTATTTTCCATTCCTTATGAGATACATTCTGTCGTATGTAAAAATTCTATTTTCTTTGTTACTTCGAACCTGATATTGGTTTTTTGCAGCTTTTCGGTTATATCTTCCAATACTGTGGTTTCATCCTGCAATACTTCTGTCGGTGCATCCAGCACAGTAGTTTCATCTATATTTTGTGTATATCCCGGCTTTTTCTTATTCTCCCCTGCCAGGTTATATGACGGTGCTATCGGACCGGACGATGTTATGTCAATATGTCCCGCTGTCTGCTTTTGTACAATTGCTGCAATTCCTTTCCGGGCAGATTTTCCGGTAAGTGCACCTATGACCTTAGGTATTTCAAGCACTATAAGTATGACTATTGAAGCTATAAGCATTATGGCAAATGCCGTGAAGGATACGTAAAATATCATCCTGTACTGATTATAAGTCATCTTTGTTTTCCTCCTTCACGCTCTGTGCCTTCTCAATTGTTTTGTCTATATTATCCTGCAATCCTGTTATCTGCTCGCGCATTATGGATTTATCCAGCTTTTCTGTTTTGTCCTTTATTGTCTGTAATAAATCCATAACTTTATCCTTATCTGTCACTGCTATAAATGATGTGATATTTGTGTCAACTATATCATCTATCTCATTCCATACCTGAATCTTTGCGTCTACGCTGTCAAAATCCTCTGATTTTGCATATAGCTCATTTATTTGCTTCCATAGCTTTTTGTACTCTTCATATGTTTTTTCTGTCTGTTGTATCTTTGCTCCATCATACTGGCTAATCAATGTCAGACAATCTGATATCTCACAGTATATTCCTGCCTCCGGATGATTCTCCTTCGCTTCCTTGAACCACTGCGCCGCACTGGAGTATCTGTCTTTTTCCACATTGATTTCGTAGTAGAATAAAAAGCTTTCACCAATCTTATAGCATACATCCTCATATCCCTTTGGATTTTTTTCTTTCAGCTTTGCCATAACATCATATGTATGCACCCGGCCATTGTGGTCCTTGCAATCTATACCTACCATCAGCCTGTTCAATATCTGCGCCTCATCCCTGTCCAGCACAAAATCGTCTGTCAGTTTGTCATTCAGCTTAAGATATGCCTCCGTCCTTGTCGGGTCGGTGACTATAGCCGTGTAATATCCATTGTCATAATTGTCATAGGTATCCGCTTCTTTTAATATGCTATTATAGTTTTCATTTTTTTTGTGTTCTGCCGCACAATAGCTTAATACTGTGCTTGTTCCAAGCAGCATCGTCAAAACTGATGTGGTGATAAATACCGCAAGCTTTCTCTTTAGATTCTTCCTATACATGTCATCAATCTCTGTATAGTGCTCAAGGTCATACATCAGCTCAGCTGCGCTCTGATATCTGTTGTTTGGATCCGGCTGTGTACACTTTGTAATAATACGTTCAAGACCACCTGACAATGTTGGGTCAATTTCTCTGATCGGCCTTATTTCGTAAGGTGGCTCACAGGGATTCATTCCAGTAACAAGATGATACATTGTGGCTCCCAGACAATATATATCTGTTCTCGCGTCTGTCTGCCCCATTCCACCAAACTGTTCCGGTGCAGCATATCCCATCGTGCCAAGACATGTCGTATCCTCTATGTTATTTTCCTTATATTCCCTTGCTGTTCCAAAATCTATAAGCACCACATTTCCATCAGGCTTTAGCATTATGTTTGCCGGCTTCATATCACGATATATGATTGGCGGGTTCTGTGAGTGCAGATATCCAAGAACATCGCATAGCTGTTTGGCCCACTTTATCACATTTTTCTGCGACTGGGCTCCGTACTCCTGCAATGCTGTCTTGAGAGAATTTCCCTCTATATAATCCATTACGATAAGGAATCTGTCATCCTCATCTATGACATCGACAATATCAGGAAGACTGGGATGGCTCAGTTTTTTGAGCATATTGGTCTCCGCAACAAGACTTTGCTTTACCACCTCAAAATCCTTTACTCCATCCTTTCTGACCTCTTTTATTGCCCACTGTTTGTTTGCCCTTTCATTCATAGCCAGGTACACAACGCTCATTCCGCCGTGTCCAACTTCGTTTAGTATCTTGTATTTTCCGTCAATTAAAGAGCCTATTTCAAGCATCTGTTCCTCCTACTGTGCCTTTATGAGCGCTGCTGTTATATTATCGCGCTCTCCTCTTTGCATGCTTAGTCTGATGAGCTGCTCCAGTCTGTCGTGCATATTCTGCCCATCTACAGTTGCTGCCGTTTTCAGCATCTCATAGATTTCATGTTCTGATACCTCATGCCTGAAGCCATCTGAACAAAGCAGAAGTGACATTCCATTTTTCATTGCCCCGGTCCTGTACTCCGGCTTTACTTCTGCTGATGCCCCGACACACTGCAGCAGTACATTCCTTCGCGGATCTCTCATAGCCTGCTCCTGTGTCATATTTCCATTCATAATTTCCCGCTGTACATATGTCTGGTCTGTCGTAAGCCTTTCTATATGGTCTGAAAGGCTATATATTCTGGAATCGCCCACGTTTATAATGTAGTAGGCTTTTTGCGTGACAAGCAGCGCTACCACTGTTGTTCCCATGTTTACTGCATGTGCTTTGCCATATGCTTTTATTTTTTCGTTCTGCTGCTGTATTACTTCATCCCACTGTCTTTCCAGAATCAGACTGTCAATATCCGGGTTCGACGATTTGCAAAGCTCAGGCAGCTGCTCGTCACTCCATCTGTCAAATGCTCTGACTACAGTGGCACTAGCCAGCTCACCCTTCGATAAGCCGCCCATGCCGTCACATAATACTGCAAATGCCATGTCTCCTTTGCATGTTGAGAAGCACTTTACCAGCAGACTATCCTGATTAGTTTCTTTTACGATTCCTCTGTCCGTGTCAGCTGCTATTTCAAATCTCATACTCACTCCTCCCAGAATTCAAAATCTTCGTTGCCAAGTCTGCCTTGAAGGGCATGCGCTTTCGCGCATGCCACAGACATTGTTGTTTTTCCCACACCACCACATGGTGATGTAAATACATAGGTAATTATCTTATTGCTCATCATTGTCTTTCTTTTCTTTCATCTTTTTTCTCATATAATAAACGATTATCAATATCGCAATTATAAGTACAAATAATAATATTGCTCCAATTATATATACTGCCTTATCATTGTTTGTTTCTACTGATTTGACATCTGACGAATTTGATTCCATAGGTACATCATCTTCGGCAATCTCTGTATCTGCTTCTGTATCCTTACCATATATTTTTTTCACTTCATTGGTCTTTCCACCTTCGTCAACAGAACAGTCTGCACACTCTACCATAAGCCTTGAATCACCGTCTTTTGCAGAGAGCACCTCCTTAGGTACTTCAAACTCTATCTTTCCGTCATGCTTGTCCAGATAGTCAAGCATATCGTCTCCCGACATTTCCTTGATAACCTTTTTTTCTTTGTCATCCTTGCCCACTACAGTAATCTTTACACGTCCAAGCTTTCCGCCATCATCCTTCGGCATCAATACTGCATTCTTTGAGCCAATATAGTTTTCATTGTTTTTATCTACACCTGTCAATGTATATGTAGGTGCTGTCTTGTCCACAATAAATTCAATATTTACACTCTTCACATCACTGTAGGCAACTGAATCTGCTTTGTCCTTTGTCTCCACAACAATATTGTACTGACCCTCTTTTTCAAATACCGCATTTGATATCACATATTCGTACTTATGCCAGCCATCGCTTTCACTTACATTATTCACACTGAAGTCTGTTCCCTGCTTAAGTGCTTTTCCATTTACTTTGACAGTACAGCTGGTAACTTCATCCGGATTTATCTCTCTGACTACCACATCATGGTATACCTTCTGCACATAGTAATCCTTTACAAGCTTCATCGTATTGTCATCCAGCGAGAAGATTGAACCGCCTTTGTTTATGGAGAAATCCATCAATTTTTCTCCCTGCCCTGCAGTCTCTGTCACCTGCTTTCCGCCTGCATCTATAATATTGACTGTTTCATAAGAATTTCCGGCCTTATCCTGTGCATGGCATGTCAGTGAATACACTCCATCCTCATTGAGATTTCTAAACTCTACACGTTGTCCGTTTGTAATTGATATCACATTTCCGGTAATCGTTTTTCTTACGAATCTGCTATTTTCATATACCTCAACTGTAAGCACCGGTGAAAAGGATTCAAGATTAGTATCTGTGCACTCTATTACAAATGACATATTTCCTGAATTATTGTTTACTGAGCCCGGGGTTACTCCGTTGATTGTTACAACAGGCTTTGTCGTATCTATGCAGAACTCCTGCTTTGCAAGGTCTTTTGCCTTATTGCCGGCTTTGTCTGTATATGCAAGTGACCATGTATATGTAGCATCCGCATCAAAGCTTAATGTTGCCGTATGTATATCACCATTATCTGACCAGCTTCCAAATGCCGGTGCTGCTACTGATTTTCCTGCATCCTGCGCAGTCATGCTCAGTGCTATTCTGCTTGTATCAAAATTGTGCTCTGTGATTGTCACAGTTGCTGTTCTCTTGTTATTATAATAGTTTCCGTTTGATGCACTGTTGTTATCATATGCTACCGAAATAACAGGTGCTGTCGTATCAATTGTAAATTTTGTCGGTGCAAGCGAATTTGCATAATCCACTCCTGCTGCGGCATTTCCCGCAATGTCTTTTACTCCGATTCCAAATGTGTAATCGTCATCATGTCCGTAATATATTGTGGCAACATGTACTGTATCATCACCGTTACCGCTTCCACCTTCTGTGCTCCAGTTTGAAAGAGCAGGTGCCTTACCTGCTGCGGCTTTTATTTCCGCTGCTACCTTTGATGCATCAAAGTTACGCTCTGTTACTTTTACGGTTGCTGTTCGCGGTGCTTTGAAGTATGCTGTGTCTCCAAATGATTTATCTGCACTGTTATTGTCATAGCTTACCTGCACTGTTGGTGCTGTTGTATCTATTTTTATGTATTTTGTTACTGTGTATGCCGTTCCTGCATTGTCTGTTGCGGTAACATCTATACGCACTTCATTACTGTTGTTTGAAGCCGCGCTTATGTCAAATTGCTCTGTTACATGATTTTCCAGATCTTTTAAGCCCGCTGCTGTCTTATCATAGCTATATAATGTTCCATCCTGTGTCGTCTGTCCCATATTTGTTACCGTATAGTTTACGCTCTTTATTCCTGATGCAACTCCTGTGGCATTCTCATCTGATACCTCTATACTTACCGGCACATCTGCACTGTACACTCCTGATGCTGTCTCAGGTGTGATGACTGATATTGCCGGTGCGCATGTATCAACTACCAATCCATTTGTGCTGATATATGAAACATTACCGCTTAAATCTGTAACCCTGACATATACCACGCAGTTTTTGTTCTCGCATTCTATCGGTTCACTGAAGGTGCCATCCTCATTAAGGCTGTCAAGTGTCTTCCAGTCAGCCTCCTGAATACTGTCTACGTCAATTATTGCATCCTCTGCTGAAACGAAATACTCTGCTGACTTGATGCCGCCATGCTCATCTCCAAGCTGTCCGGCAATATTGACCTTCTTGGCAGCAAATCTTGAAATCTCATATTTGTCTTTTGGCAGCAATAAATCCCACACGGTATCCATGCCTGTTGAAAGTCCGTCAAACCTGATATTTCCTGTCGGCGACTGTACGTCAATTACAAACTCTGCTGATTTGTCTCCTTCTATCTCAAATCCATTATCTGAATTACCACACAAATCTTTTGCACTGACACTCAGCTCATACTTGTGTCCTGCATTGAATACAAGCTGCTTACTGTAAACAGCTTCTGCTCCCTCGCCTGTCTTTACCCAGTATGACTTTTCAGACCACGCATCTGACTGTGTCTGTTCATTTCCATCAACCTTTACATTGATTTTTGTTTCATCTGGGTCAAAGAAAAGCTCATTCTCTTTTACCGAAATGGTTGCAATCCTGTTTTCCCTGTAATACTCAGTGCCTTTTACACTGCTGATGCACTGTGGATCCGGCTGCTCAGGTGTACCATATGTCACTGTTATTGCAGGCGCTGTCTTGTGAATATAAAATGGCTGGCTGCCGCTTGCTGTCAAATCCGCTACAGTCACGTTTCCTGCCTCATCAACAGCTTTAACATATACATCTACCTTTTTATCCAGATAAGCCTCAGCCGATACATTTATGATTCCTGATTCATCAAGCTCATTCCATGCACCTTCATCATCCGATACTGACTGATCATCTGTCACTATCTGGTATTTTGCTGATACAACACCTGAAATGCTGTCAGCTACACTTGTTTTTATACGGACATCGTCATTGAAATATTTTCTGTTTTTGCCCGCTTCCGGCTCTATACTGACATCAGGTGACTGACTGTCCATGCTGAACTTGAAGCTGTCACCTTTAACCTCTGTCTTAAGACCGGCATAATCAGTTGCCTTTACTGAAAGCATCAGATCAATTCCGTTAAACTGCTCTGTTGCCGGAATGGTTATCCTTCCTTCCCCGCTTGCGTCAAGCTCAACAGTCTGTCCTGATACAATTTTCCTTTTCCCATCAAATACAGTGTATTCAACACTCTTAATTCCTGATAAGCTGTCATCAGCCTTAACGATATAGCTTATATCATCCTTATGCCAGCCTTTTTCATCGGCTGCTGTCATGGTATCCTGGGACACTGTAAGCTCCGGTGGCAGGGTATCAACAACCAGCTTCGATGTGGAGAAAAATGCTGTCTCGCCATTACAATTGTCCTGAGCCTTTACATATACGTTATATGAAGTATCCTTCAGATCAGATGTATTAATCTTGTACTTATATCGGGCATCATATGTATCCTCAATAAGCTCTAACGGCTTCCATGCTGAATCATCAAGCGCTTTTACCTGCTCATCATTTAAAATACTGCCACTTTCATCTGATTTATTCACATAGTAGAATGCCTGCTTTATTCCGCTGATATCCTCCAGCTGTCCATATACATTTGCTGCCTGCTGACTGGCCATATTCTGCTCGTCTATTAAATCAGCATCATATCCAATAGTACCTGAAGGCGCTTTTCTATCCACATAAAACGGCTGCTCTATTGAGCTTGTATCATTACACTCATGCTCCGCCTGATCCTTCGCATGCATTCTGATTATCTGATATTTGTGTTCCTCATCCGCTTTTGTACCAAATGTGATGCAGCTGCTATAATCAGCCCCTGTCACGATCCAGTCACTATACTCTATTCCTGCATCAATCAGCTTCTGGGCATTATTGACATCAAATACATCGAATTCTTCCCGGTCATCAACCTTTACCCAAAGCTGTGTGGAACCATCATCCAAAGAGACATCGTGGATATTCATGTCTACTTTTCTGACATTTCCATAATAATCCACAGCATCCTTTGTGAAAGCAGGTTTATCATCCTCCTTTGGATTCAATGTTATCTTTGGAGGCTGTGTATCATATTTGTAGTCGAGCTGCAGACTTCCAATATCTGTGATAGCTCCGCTTTCCTTGTCCTTACGTGCTATTACAAGAGTCTGTCTGTTATCACCCTGCTGTGGCATAAGCTGATATTTATCAGCTTCAATCCATTCATCACCTTTTCTAACCACATATACCGCCTGATTGTCACTTGCCAGCGATAATGTAGGTGCTTCTACATAAAACTGTGTACCCTGCAGCATTGTCCCTGTCAGGCTGTTATTCATACTGCTGTAATCATATTCTTTGATGGTAACAGTATATTCTGCCTCTGCTGACTTATATTTGTCATCTTCTGCTTTTGTCACCTTTATCCTTACAGTTCCGGTATCCTTTGCTGTCCATATACCGTTTGATGCAAAGTCTGTATCCTTTTCAATCAGATTTTTGCCTTCTACAACAGTGTATTTTAAATTGTCAACGGCTGCATCCGCCCTGTCGGATTTTACCACCGGAACAACTTTGTTCCCCACATAAATATCATCCGCCGGTGTATACTCTACCGTCAGTTGCTGTGGCTGTTTTTCCTCGGTGGCATTATTATCCGAATCCTGTTCATCTGGAATTTTACTGTCAGATATATCATCCGAGGCTGCGTCGTTAGATATATCATACTCTGAAGAGGGTGTATCAGCACTTACCGGTGTTGCCGGAAGCGATGTCGCACCCATTACAGAAGCTAGCATGATTGCTAGTAACCTGTTAAGTTTTTTATTAAACACTCTCATATCTCCTTTTCTATAGTATTTTTTGTAACTATTCCGTTACGATTTTATTTATATTCCCACTCTTCATTCCATTATACAAAACAATGGTCACACAACGGTCACACGGAGACAACTTTGTGAAAACTGCATAATAAAAGCGCCGAAAATTACATATTTTTTAGACAATTTTCGACGCTTTTTCGGATTATTTTTTTATAACTATTATTTATTATATTTTTTGTATATCTTTTCAAACGCAGGCATAGAGTGCTTTATCATTTCCCTGTCCACACAGTATGATATTCTCACCCAGCCCGGACAGCCGAAGCCGTCTGCTGCTACTATGAGCACATCCTCCTCCTTTGCCTTCTCGCAGAATGCATTGCTGTCATCCTCGAGTGCCTTTACAAACATATAAAAGGCTCCATCCGGCTTGAAGCAGTGATAGCCTATCCTTGTGAGTCCCTCGTACAGAAGGTCTCTGTTTTCTTTGTAGGCATTGATATCACCGGTTGCCCCCTGGCATTTTACTATCATCTTCTGGAACAGGCTTGGTGCACACACGTAACCGAGTGCTCTTCCCGCACCACAGACTGCTGCATACAGCTCTGCCTTATCGTACACCTCATCAGGCACGAGGACGTATCCTATTCTCTCTCCCGGCAGCGAAAGTGACTTGCTGTATGAGTAGCATACCAGTGTGTTGTCGTAATATTTGGTCACAAACGGTACCTTGATTCCGTCGTAAACTATCTCCCTGTACGGCTCATCTGCGATAATGAATATCGGTCTTCCTATCTCCTTAGACTTTTTCTCAAGGAGGTCTGAGAGCTTTTTGATGGTCTCCTCAGAATAGACTGTGCCGGATGGGTTGTTTGGTGAATTGATTATGACACCTCTGGTGTGCGCATTGATTCTCTCCTCAAGAGCCTCAAAATCTATCTGAAAATGCTCTGTGTCTGCAGGCACCTCTACAAGCCTTGCTCCTGCTGCATTCACAAATACCTTGTACTCCGGGAAATATGGCGCTATGGTAATAAACTCATCATATGCGTCACTTGTCAACGCACGAAAGCAGATTGACAGCGATGCCGCTGCTCCCATTGTCATGTAAATGTTGTCCGCATTAAAATGTGTGCCATGTGTGTTGTTCAAAAACTCAGCTATCGCCGCTCTCGTTTCCACGTCTCCCTGTGCTGACGTGTAGCCGTGCAGCGCAACAGAATCATAATCTGTCACAAGCTCCTTTATTGTGTCGTTTACTATCTGCGGAGCCGGTATGCTCGGGTTTCCTATTGAGAAATCATATACATTTTCCTTACCTACAATTGCTGCTCTTTTTTTACCATACTCAAAAAGCTCCCTGATTGCTGAGCGCACGCTTCCGAGCTGGTACATGCTTTCGTTTACTACCATTTTCTTGTCTCCTTATCTCTGCTTATGACATACAAATGTCTTTATAAACATCTCTTTATACACATATTGTTACCATTCATGATCGTTTATCGTGATATGAATGCCTCCATCCCGGCACGCTTCGTCATCTCAATATGCTCCTTAAGCTCGCGGGCTGACATTCGCAGTGCCCCCAGGCTCATGACCGTCTGCTGCTCCAGTCCGTCCGAGGTTGCCACTGTTACCTTGTACCTGTCACGTATGCCAAACACAGTCTTTTCGATAAATGCATCGGCTGTCTCGTCCTGCTTTGTATACACAACCTCTATATTGTGGAAGGTCTCTCTCTTTCCGGCATTGCCCTTCACCTTGTACGCATCAAACACCAGCAGCAGATGACAGCCCTTATAGCCCTGGTAATCCGATAAAACATCCTTCAGCGCATCCCTCGCCGAATCAATGTTTATGCGTGAAAGCTCCTTTAAATCCTCCCATGAAAATATTATATTATATCCATCAACTATCAGGTACTCTTCCCCCCGGGATTTCTTCGGATAAATCGGATTGCCGTGCTTATCATGCTTTACGGTGCGCGGTTTACCACTTAGACCTTCATACTCATTTTTCTTTTTGCCTGACCATTTGCGCCTCTGATCCTCTGCGATATCGTTTTTTCCCATGCCAAACTCCCTGGCATAAACATCTGCAAGCTGCGCATCAAGCTCCACTGATGACATACCGGAAACTGCTTTCTCAAAGCTCGTCCTTCGGCGGTTTCCGGCAAGCGCCTGCGCATCCTCCGCTGAAAATGCATTCTGTGTGCGGGCACTCGCTGCAAGTGCCTCCTCAGACTCATCCCCGTGATAGACATACGGCAGATGCATATGCTCCGGTACCTCATCCCACGGCACCACGTAGCCTGAGCCGTGCGCACAAAATACCGAGCCTGTCGGATTGCGGAAATCCTCCTCGCTGTCATAGTGCATCTGCGCAATCACCTCCGCAGGATTGTGACACTCATCATAACCCCACAGCTCCAGTGTCAGGTGCCCGAGCCCCTTTGTATACGCATGCACCAGACTCACATAATCCTGCATTGTCGCAACCGGTGCCTTTCCTGTAATTGTTGCCATCTCCCTCGCAGCGGTTGTGGCAAACTGCGGGCTCCCGGCTCTTGCAAATCTCTGCTCCAGATCTGTCATTGCACGGCCGACATACTCCATCGGCACCTGTAGGATAAAGCTGTAGTATGGCTCCAGCAGCACGCTCTCTGTGGATTTAAGCCCCTGGCGGATTGCTCTGTATGTAGCCTGGCGGAAATCGCCTCCCTCCGTGTGCTTTACATGTGCTCTTCCTGTAAGAATAGTGACCTTCACATCGGTAAGCGCTGAGCCTGTGAGCACACCCCTGTGCTCCTTTTCCTCAACGTGTGTGGCTATGAGGCGCTGCCAGTTTTTGTCAAGCACATCCTCACTGCAAGTGGATGTAACTGTGATTCCGCTGCCACGCTCCGCCGGCGACAAAAGCAGATGCACCTCTGCATAGTGGCGCAACGGCTCAAAATGTCCTACTCCCTCGACAGCCCTCGCTATCGTTTCCTTATATACAATGCTGCCCGGTCCGAACGTGACAACAACACCAAACCTGTCCTTTATGAGACGCACAAGCACCTCCATCTGCACCTGTCCCATGAGCTGCACATGGATTTCCTTAAACTCCTCCACCCACACTATGTAAAGCTGTGGGTCTTCCTCCTCAAGCTGCTTTAGCTTTTCCATAAATGCCGCCGGATTTACATCATCCGGCAGAATCATCCTATAGTTTAGTACCGGTTCAAGGATTGGCATATTGGACTGCTGCTCAAACCCGAGCCCCTGCCCCGGAAATGTCGAGCTAAGACCTGTGACAGCAACTATCTCCCCCGCCTCTGCCACATCAGCTATCTCATATTTTTCGCCGGAATACTTTCTTATCTGATCGATTTTCTCAATCAAAAGGCCTTTCGCCTCGTCACCGCCATGCGCTTTGTACTCTATTTTGTCCCTGACTCTAAGACAGCCTCCGGTAACCTTTAAAAATGTCAGCCTGCTGCCTCTGTCATCCCTGCCTATCTTGTATACGCGGGCAGAAAATTCGTCAGGGTAATTTCTTTCACACATAAACCTCGAAAGCCCCTGAATCAGCGTATCCACTCTGTCAAGCTTAAGTGCCGAGCCATAAAAGCAGGGGAACACCTCCCTTTGAGCCACCGCCTGCGCAATATGCGCATCTGTAAGCTCTCCCGATTCCATAAATTCATCTAAAAGAGGCTCGCTGCACATGGCAAGCTCCTCAAATAAATCCTGTGAAGAAAAATCCACGCAGCCATCACTCAGCTCGCTCCTTAGCTCTGCCTGCACTTTCTCCGCATCCGTGCCCTGCATATCCATCTTGTTTACAAAAATAAATGTCGGCACGTTATAGTGCTTTAAAAGTCTCCACAGTGTGCGCGTGTGCCCCTGCACTCCATCAGTTGCGCTGATTACAAGTATTGCATAGTCGAGCACCTGAAGGGTGCGCTCCATCTCTGCCGAAAAATCCACATGCCCCGGTGTATCAAGCATGACTACATGCCATGTACGAGCTGTATCTGCCGTACGTGCTGTATCTGCCGTACGTGCTACATCTGCTGTACGTGCTGTATCTGCCGCATTTGTGCCACGCGAAATATCAAGCCTTGCCTGCTTTGAAAAAATGGTTATTCCACGCTCACGCTCCTGCGCATCGTTGTCCAAATATGCGTCCTGATGGTCCACGCGCCCGAGTGAACGAATCTTCCCGGTGCTGTAAAGCATGGCCTCAGACAGGGTTGTCTTTCCCGCATCTACATGTGCGAGAATGCCTATTGTAATGTGATTGTTTGTCATTTTCTGCTCCATTTATGCCTCAATCCAAGAACAGAGACACCTGTGGATGTCTCTGTGTCAGCCTTTATATCATAATCCGTCGATTTCCTAAATTATAGCATTTTGTGGTTGCTCTGTCATCTTTTTTCTTGATTGACAGCGGGACATAAAAGGCGCCGCTCAATTGACAAATATTTATTCCATACATATAATGTGATTACGGAAATTTTTGAATGGTATGGAAATAATGCGAGGATAATATGAACAAAAAAGAAGTATTGGAACTAAAACGAAGATTAAAAAAAGACCAGGCAACATTCACCCGGCTGGTCGGCTGCTACGTGGACTGCAACCATGAAAAGGTCTGCAAATTCGGTGGCAAATTTCTCACTCTGGAGGAGGATGAATACTACAAATATCTGGAGATTTCAAACAAGGTGCTTTCCGGCACTCTCGGAAACAACCTGCTCAATCTGCAGTTTCCACTTGAGGAGGAAGAGGTCGGAGGCCGCCAGCAGATTCTCATGGCGCTTCGCGACAGCGAGCTTAATGATGAGACTCTGCTCGATACATACTATGACCTGGTCATCGACACCTACGATGAGGCCGGAAACTATCTGATTCTTTTGTATCTCGACAGCTACGATGTCATGACACGCACAAAGGACAACATCAACGTGGATGAGTCCGAGGAGGTGTACAAATACATGCTCTGCGCCATCTGCCCTGTCACGCTTTCAAAGCCGGGCCTTGGCTATCTGGAAAAGGAGCAGCGTATCGGAGCCCGCATAAGGGACTGGGTAGTCGGCGCACCTGAGACAGGCTTTTTATTCCCTGCCTTCAATGATAGGAGCACTGACATACACTCCACTCTTTTCTATACGAAAAATACCAAGGAGCCTCACTCTGAGTTTATGACAAACGGCCTCGGCTGCGGTGTGGAGCGCACAGCTACTGAGCAGAAGATGGCTTTTCATTCAATCGTCAGAAACGTGCTAGGTGCTGAGGACGAAAGCACTGATGACAAGCTGCTTGATATCCAGCAGAATCTGTCCGAGATGGCCGATGACTACGCTGAGACTCACGATGATGACGACGATCCGTTCATTCTCGACAGCGAGGCTATGAACAAGGTGCTTAGTGACTGCCATGTCTCTGAGGAAAAGATTTCACGCATTGAAAAATCCGTCAATGAGGCCTTCGGTGACAAGCCGCCTATCGCAGCCAATGTCATTGATTCAAAGGCTCTTGCAGCTAATGAAATCCGCGTGGAAAAGCTTGCTCTTGAGAGCCAGGTCGGCGATTTAACTCTTGAGCTCAATGAGAAAAATGCGCAGCTTGATGAGAAGGATTCTGTTATACAGGAGAAAAATAATCAGATTGAAGAGCGCACCTCACAGCTTCTTGAGAAGCAGGAAGAGATTGATAATTACACTGCCCAAATTAAGACCTATGATGTGGTGCTTCATGTAAAGCCGGAGAAGGCTTCACAGATTCATGCGCAGGTCATCAATGGGGAGAAGTGTCTCGTCATTCCTATGAGGGAGAATGAGAATGCGACCATAAATGGGGTGAATACAAATCTGTAGGGACGCATCATAGGACATCGCTTATGGGGCTTCGTTTTATATGGCTTCGCATATTCAGGCTGTGAGGACCGGCCTAGCATGCAGTATATTCCTCAGAAAAATATAAAATCAGCCACGGCAGCATTTGCGGATAGTTTATTGATAGTTTGCTATGAATTGTCGTATCCACATTTTATGGAACGCCGTGGCAGTTTATATTTTTCTTCGGAACACACTGCATGCTCTCCGGTAAATTTAGGGTACTTATGCGAAGCAATCAACGATGAGTTTATAAACCATGTCCGTGGATGCAGAAATGCTCTCCCGAAGCTAACGCTTCACTTACTAAATTCTGTATGGGATTATACAAAAGGGCGTGTGAAAAACACTTCGTTTTTCACACGCCCTTCATAATGTTATCACCTATGAAATAATATCCTTTCATAAAGGCACTCTCGTAATACTTACCGGTTTACCAGCTCAGCACCTCATGGCCATCCTCTGTGACGAGTACCATGATTTCCCACTGGGCTGATGGAAGTCCGTCGTCGGTGTATACTTCCCAGTTGTTCTTGTCATCTACGTAGATATCGGCCTTGCCCATGTTGACCATTGGCTCGATGGTAAATATCATGCCGGGTGCCATGACCATGTCGGTGCCGCGCTTAGTGTTGTAGCCAACCCACGGATCCTCGTGAAATTCGAGTCCCACTCCGTGTCCACCGATTTCACGCACTACTGTGTAACCATTTGCAAATGCATGGTCGTGCACCGCCTGTCCCATATCTCCGAGGAAGCCCCATGGCTTTACCTCTTTGAGTCCGAGCTCCACACACTCCTTTGTGACTTCAACGAGCTTTTTCTTCTCAGGGCTTACATTTCCGATACAGTACATTCTTGATGAATCCGAAAAATATCCGTTTAAAATTGTAGAACAATCTACATTTATGATGTCACCATCCTTTAAGATGACGTCCTTTGAAGGAAATCCGTGACAAACCTGCTCATTTACCGATGTACATACGCTGTAAGGATAACCCTCATAGTTGAGCGGTGCAGGGATGCCGCCCATGCTGGTGGTCATATCATAGACTATTTTATCAATCTCTGCTGTGTTCATACCCTCGTGGATATGCTCTCCTATGTAGTCGAGCACTGCGACATTTATCTTGGCGCTCTCCTTGATTCCCGCTATCTGGTCAGGTGTCTTGATGATTGAATGGCTCGGTATCTTATGATGTGCCTCAGCAAGCTTTTCAAGCTTCATATCAAATGCCGCATGACAGGTCTTATATTTCTTTCCGCTGCCACACCAGCAAGGGTCATTTCTTCCAATTTTTGTTGACATAAAATCTTCTTTCTAGTGATCAAGAGTAACGTTTCCCATATCGACTCTTTTCCACACTTTTTCTTTTATTTTATAGTTATTTTTCTCCAGCAGCTTCTTATATCTGCCTCCCGAGAAATCATAATCCGTTATATCGGCATTGTCAAGCCCTGCATATATTTCCTGATATTTCCGGGCTATTGCAGACTTTTCCATGGACGAGTAAATGTCACTTTTTTCGACTCCAAGCTTCTTTGCACCATCTATATCAGACAAATCATACCAGAAGTCCTTCTCTGAGTTTTTCAAAGCTTCTTTCTCGTCGTCAGTAAGTGTAATGCTCTCTTTTTTGGCCATCTCATAAAAAATCTCATCGTGAATGGCCATGGACATAGCTGCTTTGCGCGCTGTGACACGGACAAATTCACCGTTTGTGTGGATATTCCAATACTTGTTTGGATTATCGGAATCATACACAAGAGCCTGCTTCTCGACATTCATCTCCTCATATGCCACATAAAATGCCATATTGCGCAATGTCAGCTCTTTCCCATTCACGGTAACAGCCACGTCTTCCAGATGCTCATTGTATACAATATTCTGCTTCATATCATGATAATTATATGCATACACGCCGGCTATGACAGCCAGCACTGCAAGTATAATTGTTGTGATGTGTTTTCTTATTTTGCGCAAAGCTTTGCAACCACCTGATTTATTACCTTTCCGTCAGCCTTGCCCTTGAAATGCGGCATGACTGCCTTCATTATCTGTCCTTTGTTTCCTGTTGCGATTACATCCGAAAACTGCTCTGTGAGCTCCTTTTCTACCTCTTCTGCCGACATCATTGCAGGAGCGTACTCCTCAAAGATTGCATATCTGGTATTGTACTCATCAAGCAGATCTGTTCTTGTGGCAGGGCATGTGTCAATCTGCTCCTTCACGGATTTCATTTCCTTAAGGATGACCTTGTTGACAAGATCCTCCGGTATATTGTCTCTGCAGCCCTCATCTATTGCCGCCTTTTTGGCTGCCGATACAAGTGAGGATATAGCATCCTTTCTTACCTTGTCTCTTGCTTTCATTGCTGCAATCATGTCTTTTTGTAATTGTTCCATCTGCATGGCTTGTTCCTCCTGCTTTTCTTACTTTATTTACAGGCTTGCTAGTTCGTTTTGTGCGAATTGGTGCCGTCTATCTCTATAATACACCTTATGGATGGAAATTGCTATCGTTTATTGCAATGAGTTTGTTTCATGAAAAAAAGAGCCGGTAAGTATAATAAATATACTTATCGGCTCCTAACCATCCTATACAAGACGCCGTATAGCAAGTATTGTATGACACTGTACGCTTCTGTTTGCTGTGATTCCTGCCTTTGTGGACTGTGCCTCCACTATAACACCACCACCTGCATATATAGCTACATGTCCCGGATATACCACTACGTCTCCCGGCTGTATATTATCGAAGGATACGGCCTGTCCCACAGACTTAAATGCCTGTGAATATCTCGGTGTGCTGATACCAAAATGTGCATATACCTCATGTACAAAGCCTGAACAGTCTACACCGTTTGTAAGACTGTTTCCACCCCATACATATGGATTGCCCACAAACTGCATAGCGTATGATACTACAGAGCTTCCTGAAACTCCTGTTGAAGCACCCGGGTTCTTTCCACCGCCTGCTGCATAGTCACTGGCAATACTTCCGCCCTTACCGGCTCCACCACCATCATAGCTTGGACTGCTTGATGAGCTGTTCGCTCTGGCAGCGGCTGCGGCTGCAGCTGCTGCCGCTGCTTCCTGCTCCTGAATGATTTTGCCCTGTGCCGTAATGATATTCTGATAATTATCTGCCTGCTGCTGTGCCTGAGCTATCTGGCTTGCATACTGCTCCTTCTGGTTTTCAAGAGCTACTATAGCCGCCTCGACATCTGCCTGCTGCTTCTCATAGTCATCCTGCATGGCTGTGAGCTCATTCATGTCGTTGTCAAGCTTAGTACCAATCTCCTTCACCTGCTCAACTGCTGCCTGATAAGAATCCATAAGAGCACGATCCGAATCATATACATCTGACACGTACTCTATACGATTGAGCATATCTGTGATACCATTTGACTCAATAATTGCTGTCCAGATATTGTCCTCAGCGCTATTTTCATACATGAACTGTATACGCTTCTTCATGGCGTCATACTGCTCCTGCTGCTTTTCCTGAGCAGCTGCAAGATCCTTCTGATTCTGCTCTATCTCTGCCTGTTTATTTGTGATATCTGTCTGAAGCTTCTTTTGTGCTGCAAGAATCTCATCAAGCTTTGCAGATTTATTCTTTATATCATCAGCAGTAGTCTGCTGCTGATCCTTTAGACCATTAATCTCATTCTTCTTATCCTTGAGATCCTTCTCAGCCTGTGACTTCTTCTTCTCTGCATCCTTCTGCTTCTGTGTCTTGGCATATACCTTCTCAAGTCCACTGTTTATGTATCCGCTAAATGTAGTGCCCTCTACTGCCGGTCCTGTAAAAACGAGTGCCGATGTTAACACAGTACATATAGCACGTGTCCATTTCTGATTCATTTTATTCCTCCTGTAATACGACGGTCAGATTGACCTTTCCTTCCACAATTTATGATCAATATACATTCGGTTGTATTATCGCACAAAATGAATCTTTTTTCCACATCTTTTTGTAAATTTACAGAATTTTCCACATTTTATATAATGATATGATTAAAAGGTCAAAAGGTATCTTGCCCCTAATTTATGATTCACATACGCGCTATTATAAGTCTATCATCAGGTTTGATGCTATCTGATGTCAGAGCATTTATTTCCATTATGTTTTCAACAGTGGTGCGGTATCTTTTTGCAATGTCCCACATTTTATCATCCTTCTGCACTATATAGCCAACCAGAGCTGCTTCCTCTTCAGTATCAGACGCTGTTTTTTCCTGCTCCACCGATATTATGACTGACACTTCATCCTGCTGCAGGGCAATAGCGTTTATGCTGACAACACCCTTAATTTCATATTCGCTGTTGTCGAGCAGATTGACCTGCACCTGGTCTACCTGCAGATTTACCTCGCAGCAGGTGTTGGCATCCATGCCGGGTATCTCAACAAACTGTTCAAACGGCACAGAGTCTGTATGCATCTCTATCGGACAGCCATCATCCTCCACAATATTCACACAGTTCACCTGCAATACACCTGACACAATAATTCCTGTGTCTGCATTTTTTTATCTGTGCAATAGCGGCCTGCGTCTTTGTACCGCATATTCTTAAAATTCTCTTTTTGCTGTTTTCTCTGTACAACTGCTCCAAAATACGGCATTTTGTGTCATTTTTCATAAGAAGGCTGCATACCTTCATATTTTCAAATACAGGTTTTACCGGACATGATACGCTGTACATGTCATTGAGCACCTCTACTGTTTCCTCACTCCAGACCTTTCCATCCACCGCAAGCGCTGCCTCAATCGAAAGCTGCCTGAGCTCTCCGTCGTAATCATTTTCCGCCTCAACCTGATGCATGGCAGGCTGTGTGCGAAGCCAGGCAATATTTCCGGCATTATCACCCTCGCAGCGTATTTCATTTGAAAATCCCTCCTGCACCTCAAAGCAGCAAATTTCCTGTTCTTCGCTCAGATACACTATACACGCATGGCACTCGCCTGTCAGTGTAATATGGTCACGCTCGTATGTATACTCCAGATTTCTCATATCAACAAGACTTGATATGAGCTTGCATATATTCGGCTTGGTCTTTGGCAAGGTGACCACATTTTTAATTCTGACAATATCCCTTACAACACTGTCAAGCTTAAGCACCTTCATCTGCCCCATAAGCTGCTCCACGTCCTTGTCATCAATCCTTTGTGCAACCTCAAGATTTTCTTCCCTCTCTCCATAAAGCTCCGCGCTTATAATGCCTCTGACCGAGAGCTTTCGCGAATTAATAACCCCAACCGTAAGCTCATCAAGCCCGGTATACACACGAACCGTATCCTTCTCGCAGACTCCTTGAAGAACAAGCTTCTCCTGAAACGGTATTGCATCCTTTATATGCTCCACTCTGTTTCCGCCGATATTTTCATCCGGCTCATCGCCTTCAAAAACTTCCTCTCTCGTATACAGCACTTCAAATTCAATGCTTCCACTTATCCAGATATTCTCGCCTGACGCTTTTATCTCGTCAATCTTTACCTGCCCGTTCTGACAAACCACTTTGGAAACATCAGGCTTGTTGTCCTTTATGACATAATCCCTGTCGAAGCCAACCTGCGACATATCCTTTACCTTTTCTATGCATTGTCTGATTTTTTTGTGTAATTAATTCCATAAAAAATACCCCACTTCAAATATGTATATAAAATACATATTCAAGATGGAGTAACTTTATGCAGATGCAAATATTTAAATTCATGATCATTATAAAAGATGTAACATCTTTACATCATGATACTAGCAAAGCTGCATCCTTATATCTTTTGTAATCACATCAGTGTAGGAGAAAGATAAGAGCTGTGGCGGATTCTGCTCAAACTCATCATCTATCAGAACCGTAAACACACTTGGGTATGCCTGCTGAATAACACCCTCCTGAATGTCAACCTTGTTGCGGCCGAGATCCTGCTGGATTTTTACCCTGTTGCCACACTGCTGGTGAATCGATGCTCTGACTTTTCTAATTTCTGTCTGTTCCATTTTAAGCCTCCTTATTGTGGATATGCCCACTGGCACATAACTATAGTCCTCATGGTAACCAGTATTGTAACGACGGTGTCATATATATGAAATCAATCTCTGTATAAATATAAAACAGGTCAAATTAATCAACAATTATATCAATCAATATATTTGAATATATAAATATGTCACCACAATATCTAGTAACTTTACTATAGCAAAGTATCGCAGTGATAGCAATAGGGCATTAGTACTGATTGTCAGTTTTTTCGCAACTTTTAACACAATTTACGAAATTTTCACTCAAACACAACAGGCATTTCACTCAATTCCGTCTTTATTACTATATACGGATAACTCGCCTGATTGCTGACCTTCTCGCCCTTATCCGGGGCTATCAGACGCGTATCAAAATACATTGCCTTATCCTTAACATAAAACTGGTTAACCGTAATACTGTAGCCACCTGTCTCCTTTGTGCCAAAGCCTTCCGCTATGTATAAATATTCATCATCCTTGTACGTCAGCTTCATCGCCTTTGCCTTGTTTTCATTTATCTGCTTTTTAAACTCCTCCGGGATTTCATCCCCGCAGATCACCGTGTACTCAACCATCCTGTCACTCTCCGTGCCTGAAATATTTGCGCGGCAGCCCGAAATCACTGTCGTTTCCAATATAACAAGCACACCTGCAGCCACCACCAGAATTTTTCTCAATTTTTCTGACATTTTTTCCTCTCTTTCTTATCATATCGCTTATGATATGATATAATATCAAATATTGAACTACAATTTATATAGAGTATGAAAAAGAGAGGTCAAATATGCGTTCAGTTTTAATCGTAATATTCGTATTTTTCTATCTGTTGCTCGGTCTTCCGGTGCTCGGAGCCATGTGGATAATACACAAATTTGCCCCGGCATGGGCCGATATGACACAGCTTCGCCTGGTACAGTGGGCTTTCCGTGTCATCATATTCCTAAGCGGAGCAGACATTGAATTTATAGGGGAGGAAAATGTGCCAAAGGACGAGGCTGTACTATATATAGGAAATCACCGTAGTTTCTTTGACATCATAATCACCTACTCCAGATGTCCACGCCTGACCGGCTACATCTCAAAGCAGAGCATCACAAAAATACCGGTGCTGGGTCTTTGGATGAAGCGCCTGCACTGCCTGTTTTTGGACCGCGATGACATCAAGCAGGGACTAAAGGTTGTGCTTGCAGCCATAGATCAGGTCAAATCCGGCATCAGCATATGTGTATTTCCTGAGGGCACACGCTGCAAAAACAAAGATGACCTGACAGATGTACAGTCTTTCAAAGAAGGTACTTTCAAGATTGCCACAAAGAGCAAATGCAAGATAGTGCCAATGGCAATCATGGGAACAAATGAAATATTCGAGGATCACCTTCCATGGGTCAAAAAGAGGCATGTGGTTATCCGATACGGCACTCCTATTGATCCGGCATCACTCAGTAAAGAGGAACAAAAGCATCTCGGAGCTCATTGCAGAGAAGTGATCGTGGATATGCTTAAAGAAATGGTATAGCTGAAAAACCGCCCAGTCGGGCGGTTTTTCATATTTCTTCTTCAAATTCCTTTAAACTATTAAATTTTATTCTCATCAAATATAGTTTACTTCAAAACAAGCACCGAATACGCCGGCAGCTTTGCCGTTCCATCCTTATATGATGGTGCTTTCTTTGTAGTCTGAAGCATTGCAACAGCATCATTTACTCCAAGCGATGACACATCCACACTTGCTTCATCCTTTGATGGATTAAATATTAGCACTGCTTTTTCACCATTGTACTCTCTTGTGAATATACACACATTATCATTTGACAGATCCTTTTCAAAGGTATTTGTACCTCGTGCTATCTCCGGGAAAGCATTTCTTATTGATATTGTCTGCTTCACAAAGTTGTAAATAGAGTATGGATCCTCCATCTGCTTATCAAGGGTATCATATGTCTGCTCGGTTTCTTCTGCATTCTGAGGTCCCACACACATTCCCTTAGCTTTTGAATCCCCGCTCCATCTCATGGCAAGACGCTTCGTCTCATCATTGGCTGTGCCTCTCATGCCGATTTCCTCTCCATAATACAGAAAAGCATTTCCGGGCATAAGAAGATTCATAGCCTGCGCCATCTTGGTTTTCTCCTCGGCATTATCTCCGTTGTAGTATCCTGCGCTGCGTCCCATATCATGATTTGTATAGAACGGTGCATCAATGTATGAGTCTGTATACTTCTTTATCTCATTTTCCACATCAACCAAAGCATTGCCGTATGTGCTGGCACCATGATTTGCTGCACCATTTAACACCTTTCCAATATATCCATCCTGCTGTGAAAAATCAAAGTTGAACATACTGTCAATTCCACTCTTATAGTACTTCGCATACTCTCTGTATGTAGTCCAGCCCTCACCAACCATATAAGCATCGGCCTTTTTGCTCTTCACATTGTTTACAAGCCATGTGAGGTCATCTATAGTCTCAGTCTGGTTATTATTATTGTAATAAATCACAGCATCCAGTCTGAAGCCATCTACGCCGCGGTCAAGCCAGAAGGATGTAACCTTGTCAATCTCCCCTCTTACAGCTTCGCTCTGCAGGTTAAGGTCAGGCATGCTGTCTACAAACTGTGACTCGTAATACCAATTCGTGCCCGGCAGCTGGTTGTAGCCTCCGGTATTGGTTTTGCTAAAATTATAGTAATCAACATAAGGACATTCCGAAGAATCCGGCTCTGCCCCATCAGGAAGCGACTTAATATAATCTGCAGCCGCCTTAAACCACGGATGCTCGTTAGATGTGTGATTTATTACAAAGTCAATAATCACATTGATGTTTCGCTTGTGACACTCCGTAATAAGCGCATCAAAATCATCCAGAGTACCATACTGCTTGTCAATATTCATATAATCCGTAATATCATACTTGTGGTATGAAGGAGAAGGCATAATAGGCATCATCCAGATTTCATTGCAGCCAAGTCCCTCGATATAGTCAAGCTTCTCTGTAAGTCCCTTTAAATCCCCAATGCCGTCACCGTCACTGTCAAAAAAGCTGTATACGAACACCTCATAGCAGGTTCTGTAATTGTCCTGAATCACATTAGGATCATTTTTCGCATTCATCTGCTCCATAGCAGAAGGCTTGTACTCCTTCTTTGCTGCCGTCTCGGTATTCTTTCCACCCGCAGCACACCCCGCAAGCATCGACACCGCCATAGCTGCCGTCAATGCCACAGCAGTCAACCTGCCCGCCAATCTATTCACAGCCCTGCCGACCATATTGCGGCCGCCTATTTTATTATTAATCATACGCACTCCTTTTCTTATTTTCTAAACTAAATTCTCACATCTTCCACAAAGTAGCAACAAACTTAGCACTGTGTGCCACACCGGCACCACACAACCTGAAAGTGCTAAGTTTGCCACACACCCCCAAAGTTTGCCACAACCCAATATAAACCAAAAGCCGCCGCACAAAAGTGCAGCGGCCTAAATAAAACCAAATTAGCCTTTGACAGCTCCTGTAAGTCCATCCACGTAGAATCTCTGCATGATAACGAAAAGTATTGAGATAGGTATTGATACAATAACTGCAGCAGCAGCCCATCTTGTGAACCATCCGTTTATAAACTCTTTCTCAAGCATGTTGTAAAGGAGAAGAGATACTGTCCAATACTTGTCGTTTGGACCAACGATAACCTTTACAAATACGAAATCGAGCCATGGAGCAAGGAATGCTGTAAGCACTGTATATACTACGATTGGCTTACTGAGTGGCAGGATAACCTTGTAAAATACCTGGAACTGTGTACATCCGTCAAGGATGGCAGCCTCTGTAAGAGACTTAGGCACAGTATCAAAGAATCCCTTTGCGATATAGAAGCCTACTCCCGATCCTGCTGAGTATATGAGGATCAGTGAAAGACGAAGTACGCTACCCTCTGTAAGTCCGATAGCCTTTAAGATAAAGTATACGGCAACCATTGACATGAAAGCCGGGAACAATCCAAGAATCATAGCCAGATTCATGAAAGGCTTACGCAGCTTAAATCTCAGTCGTGACATACAATACGCAACAGAAAGTACAAATACTGTTGAAATGATGCATGAGAACACTGATATAAACAGTGTATTAAAAAATGCTCTCGGGAAGTTCAACAGTGTAGTCTCTGTGAACAGTCTCGTATAGTTGCTAAATGTAAGGCTATGTGGGAAGAAGTACTTTGTATAAGCACCACTCTCAGCTCTAAAGCTTGTCATAATAATCCAGAAAATCGGGAACAGCCATACTACAGCAAGTATTCCAAGAATGATATGAACAAGGGAATTCTTTGCTACTTTCTTAGCACGTCCGGCAGACATAGGTCTTTTTGCTTTTGCTACACTACTCATTACATGAATCCCTCCTCATCCTTGTATGATTTTGTATTTCTGTATGTAACAAGCGCTACGATAGAAAGTACAATGAATGTGAGGATACCGATAACGGCACCGATATTGTACTCCTGATTATCAATAGTCAGCTTGTACAACCACGTAACCAGAAGGTCCGTCTTTCCTGCACTGTCTCCGACAGGTGTAGGCTTTCCTGCTGATAACAGGTAGATAACGTTGAAGTTGTTGATATTTCCGGTAAACTGTGTGATGATATATGGTCCCATGATAAACATGATATATGGGAGTGTGATCTTAAAGAAGATCTGTGCTGCGTTTGCACCATCAATCTTTGCAGCCTCATAAAGCTCTGAAGGCACATTCTGTAATACACCTGTAACCTGAAGCATAGTATACGGAATACCTACCCAGCAGTTGATGAGAATAACAGAAACTCTCGCCCACATCGTATTGGTCCAGAATGGAAGTGGGTTATCTATCCAGCCCCACTCCAAAAGCAGGTTATTAACAGCACCCTGTGGCTGGAACATCTGTCTCATTACAAGGAGTGATACGAACTGCGGTACCGCAATTGAGATAACAAAGCATGTACGCCAAAAAGCCTTGCAATGTGTCTCTTTACGATTGATAACGATAGCAAGAATGAGTCCAAGGAAGTTACAAAGGAAGGTTGCAAATACAGCCCAGCAGATTGTCCATCCAAGTACTCTCCAGAATATCTTACCAAGCTTACCACCAAGTCCAAGCACCTGTCCGAATGAGGCGAAGCCTGTCCAGTCGAACAATACCAGATGATCACCCTTTACCGAATAATTTGTAAAGGCCATTGGAATCATGAACAGCAATGGTAAAACTGTAAAAATAAATATTCCCATAAGTGGGAGAAACATAAGTGTCTTATGTAGGTTTTTATCAAATAAATCCTTGACATCTTTGCCAAAAGAATTGATTTCTTTTCCAGCTTTTGAAAGGCATTCTGCCTTATATCCGCTCTTTAAATTCTCGCACCACATGTAAATAAATAATACTGTGATGGCAATTGTTATGACGCCATATAACAGTAATAATACTGACTGGTCGCCCGCAACATATTCATAAATCTGCTTCTGCTCATTAAATACCTCTTCCTGCTTTCTCCAGCCAAGTGAAGGCAGCATGGAAATGTAATAAGCACCAGCGTTAACCATATATGCTATATATGCAATCTCTATAGCAAGAAAAATCAGACCCTTTATGATCTGCTTATGAGCCATATTGGCAAGACCCATTACGAGTGCCGATAGCTTAACTGTAGCTCCGCCTTTTGTGAGGGCATTGCCAACAGTATACGGAGTAGCAAATTCCGAAACTTTTTTCTTTTTGTTTGCTCCTATCATACTTTTCCTCCTGGCATGCATTATATATGCCAATCCTTTAAACTAATTTATTCCAAGATTCCGGTCGCCCGGAACCTTGGAATCATATTCTGATCTACTTAATTATTTAAGAGAATCATTAAGCTGAGTATTGAAGTCCTCTGTCTTCTGAGCTGCATTGTCCTTTGTAATCTGGCCTTCTGCACCGTTCTGGAAAGCATCACCGAATGGTGTAGCTGCTTCCCAGTAACCTGACATATCAATGATAGGCTGTGCTACTGAACAATCAGTTGAAACCTTAGCCATAGCTGCTGCTACAGGATCTGCTGCGATTTCCTCGTTTGTTGCAAGATCTTTGTTTACAGGAGCCTGTGCTCTTAACTTGAAGTGAGCAAGCTGTGCGTCCTCGCTGCCAAGGAATGCTGCAAGCTTAACTGCTACTTCCTGGTTCTTGCAGTTAGGGTTAACACCGATAGCCTTAGATCCTAAGAATGCCTTTAACTGGCAGTCTTTTCCACCAATATTGATTGTAGGAAGAGCTGCAACACCAACGTTCTCCTCACCAAGTGCCTCTTTAACTTTGTCATAGTTCCAGTTACCATTGAAGTAAGCATTGATAGAACCATCTTTAAGTCCAGCAAGACCAAGTGATCCCTCATTGTTATCCATTACAAAGTTTGGATTTGCAAATAAATCTACGATGTAGTTTGTAACTGCTGTACCCTTATCTCCGCCAAAGTCATATCCGGCAGCCTTGTCTGTTCCATCTCCAAAGATTGTACATCCGTTTGCTGCATAGAATGCATTGAGATACCAGCCATTATCAAATGGGAATGAAACCTTACCCTTTGTAAGCATTGTATCAAGGCTCTTTACATCATCCTCAGAGAAGACTCTCTTGTCATAGTACATGAACCATGTGTTTGATGTATAAGGAACTGCGTAGATGTCTCCATCATATGTAACTGTTGCAGCCATAGCCTCTGAGTTAGATGACTTAACATAATCTGCTGCCTCTCCACCTAACTTGGCAATAGCATCTGCCTTAATTAATGGCTCAAGCTGATCGTTTGCAAACATGTAAACATCAGCTGCTGCCTTAGGATCCTTTGTAACAACATCCTTTGCGTCTGACTCAGATGATGTAACATACTTGAACTCGATGTTGAAATCAGGATTTGCCTTAGCGAATGCCTCGCACTCTGTCTTAAGCCAAGCGCCCTGTGCATCGTCTAAATCCTCTGCAGGTCCCATTACTGTAATGGTCTCCTTGCCGCCGGCCTTCTTGTCGGCTTTCTCTGTTCCATTTCCATTGCTGCTTCCGCATCCTGCAAACATTGTTGCTACCATAGATGCGCAAAGTAAAGATGCTAATACTTTCTTCTTCATATCTTCCTCTCCTTTTTGAATATAAAATGTAAAAAAGTATATATATAAATTGCCGTGCAACTTATATCAAATTAATTATCTGCGGTAAACCACCGCAATGTTTCTAATCCAGGCTATCTTTTCGTTGTCCAATCTGTGCGGCTTACTTGTCATGCGCCATCTCCAGTTATGTCCGACTGTCGAAGGATAATTCATCCTTGCCTCATTTCCAAGCTCTAATATATCCTGCATCTGGACTATCGCCAGCTCTGCGGTGCTGTGATACAGCTCCCTGATAAGAGCATTTGGAACCTGTGATTTATTTTCAATATTCAGATACTCATACAGATAAGCAAGCTCATAATCTGTCTTGTCACTGAATGAACCAACTATCGTCTCATTGTCATGTGTGCCAATATATGCAACTACATGTGAATCGGTATAATTGTGTGGCAGATATTCGTTTGTCGGATCACCATCAAAAGCGAACATCATGACCTTAGTTCCCATCCAGCCCGATTTTGCAAGGAGCTTTTTCACTCCCGGTAAAAGGTTTGCTGATGTATAATCATCAGCCACTACATTAACCCCTTCAAGCTCTTCGTTAATTGCATTGACAAGCCTGCGTCCCGGTCCCTTGAACCATTTCCCGGATAGGCTCTTATCCTGTCCGTACGGTACCGCATATGCTTTCACAATTCCTGCGAAATGATCAATCCTGACAATATCAAAAAGCTCTCTGCATACACGCATTCGCTTTCTCCACCATGAGAAGTTGTCCTCCTTCATGGCATCCCAGTCATACATCGGATTGCCCCACACCTGTCCGCTCTCTGAATACTTATCAGGGCCGGCAGCTGCAACATACTCTGGTGTATCGTTTGCGCTCATCATAAAGAGTTGTCTCTCTGCCCACACATCCACACTGTCATATCCTACATAGAATGAGATATCACCTATTATGTAGACACCTTTTGAGTTAGCATAATTTTTTAAATCCTCCCATTGCTCGAAGAATTTATATTGACAGAACTTCCAAAAAGTAATTGTATTATAATTCTTTTTTTGGTACTTTTCAAGCGCAACCGTTTGCGGGTTTCTATACTCGCTTGGCCACTCGCTCCAATTTTTGTATAAATTGTCGGCTTTCAGTGTCATAAATAGTGCATATTGTTCAAGCCACTCCGACTGTTTTTTTACAAAATCCTGAAACTCTTGTGCATTTGTATCAAATCTTTCAAACGCTTTTTGTAAAATCTTGCATCTGTTCTGATGCAATGCTGCATAATCAATTTCTGATTCGTCTGTGCCCCAGTTATACCCCAGGATCTCTTCCTTCTCTAACAACCCCTCATCTACCAGCTTATCTAAATCTATGAAATAGATATTGCCCGCACAGCCTGATGATGGCTGATATGGACTATCGCCAAATATGGTGGGGCCTACCGGAAGAACCTGCCAGTACTTCTGTTTCAAATCACCAAGGAGATCAACAAAATTGTAAGCCTCTCTCCCAAGAGTACCTATACCATATGGTGACGGCAGACTCGAGATTGAAAGAAGTATTCCGGAGCCTCTGAGATTTTCTTTGGCCTCCAAATTACCATTCCTCTTTCCTAAAATTTTCTGTTTTTTTCGTATCTGAGATTATTTTATTTCCTATTGTCGGATTTGTCAATCTTTTTAGTGGTTTCAACCTCATTTTTGCCATTTTTCACGTAATTTACATTCATTTTTTGGTAGTTATTACCACAGTTTCAAAGATTTTTTTCGAAAAATTTATTACAGAAAATATTGCCTATTTCTGATAGTAAATGTATAATTTAATTATCACATAAGAAAGGACAAATACTATGGCTACTATTAAGGATATTGCCGCCCGGCTGGGCGTGTCAATCAGCACTGTTTCAAAGGGATTAAATGGTGCCAGCGATATAAGTGAGGAGCTTCGTCAGACAGTTTTAGACACTGCTGTCGAAATGGGCTACAGCACAAAGCGCTCCAGAAAGGTAGAAAACCGCAAGCTGGCTCTGTTTATTGAAAATATGAACTACGAGTCTATCGATGAGTTCGGATATGATGTAGTGCTTGGTTTCAAACAGAATGCTTTTAAGCACAAATGGGACGTGGACATCATCCCTGTCACACCTCAGCTTCAGGCAGAAGAAAAATATGATACATATATATTAAAGAATGGCTATTGTGGCGCATTTCTGGTAGGTTTTGCTCTTCACGATGAATGGATGCAGCAGCTCAAAAATACTACAATGCCTACCGTTTTGTTTGATAACTATATAGAAAACAATCCCAATGTAGCCTATGTAGGCACCGACAGCTACGAGGGCATTGACATGGCTGTAAAGCATCTGCACAATCTGGGCCATAAAAAGATTGCCTTTATCAATGGTTCTCTTTTTTCCCTGGTTTCGGATCAGCGTCAGGAAGCCTTTGAAAACTCTATGCGCAATGCCGGTCTTGAAATCTACCCGGAGCTCATGGGACACGGCTACTATATTCCTGAAACCGCACAGTATTACGTTTCAAATTTTATTGCAGCAGGTGCCACCGCTATCCTCTGCGGAAGCGACACTATAGCAAAGGGTGTTATCTCCGAGTGCCAGCTGCACGGCTTCAATGTGCCAAATGATATAAGTGTGGTCGGATTTGACGATGTCAAGTTTGCCGCAGCCCTTACCCCTCCTCTTACCACTGTCAGACAGGAGTGTAATGATCTGGGCCGCTGTGCATATATTATATTGAATTCGCTCATTCACCATATTCCAATCAGCCGCACACAGCTACGTCCAAGGCTGATTGAAAGAGAATCTACTGCACGAGTTTCCACCGCACATGCTGCTGAGGAATAGCCTGCATATATACCACCTTCCAAAGGAGGCAAAATTGTTCAAACGCAAACATGTAACCACTTTAATTACATATTCGCTGGTATTTTTCAGTGCAATCTCCATGACAGCCTGCTCTTTTTCGGATGTCTCTTATCTATTCAAGAGTCCCGCACAAAAGCAGGCTATTCTGCACAAATCACCTGCGTTTTGGGAGGATACCACAAGTGTTAAAGGAAGCAGCAACCTGTCTATCCTGCACAATGTCGCCTTTGAGGGGCAGCCATACAATGATACAAGACAGTTTGGTGATAACATCCTTATGGTAGGACAGGGCAGCTACAATAATTCCATCATAGAGACCGATGATCAATCTGTTCAGTATTCATTTGATGTATATAATCCCTGGTCCAATGAAATCACGGCAAGCCTCACTCACGACAAAACCGACTGTGATGACTACATGATAAAAGGTGACCGACTCTGGCTCATCAATTCCGATGCCGGCAGGGCAACAATCTATGATAAGGATTTAAAGGAGATAAAAACCTGCAAATATAATCCTGAGGACTATGATGGCAATTGCGATACATCAGATTCTGATGATGGCGATGTGCCGAATCCCGGCAATTATTATGATGTCTCACAGATTGCCACCTCCGCTGACGGAAAATACGCTCTCGTGTCAGGTGTCACACCCGATACCTACAAATATGCAGTCTCTGATATAAGGATTGACGATAACACAGTGCTTTCAACCTACGAAGGACAAAGTTTTTCCATGTCATGTGTCGACTCAAAGGGCTTTGTAATCGAGGCAGATACGGCCAACAATATCTGGAACTATCATTCATCCGATGGAGAAAACAGCTTTTTTTCACTGCCGGATGTGGTGGATGTGACTTTGGCAGAGGATGGTGACATGCTCATACGATGCCAGGATTTATCCTCGGACAACATCATCAGTTACTATAAATATTCACCCGCCACCGGTGTCAGTTCATCCTTTTCATACAACCTGGCAACACGAAGCACAGGCAAAATGTCCGACAGCTCATCCGACTCTGCGGCAGCCGATACCAAGACCTACTGTTCTGCCAACTCGGTATATCTGCCTGATGCAAACTGTGTGATGATGCTTTTGTACACAGCGCAGTGCAACCCGGAAATTCTCATCTGGTCACTCGACAAGGGCAAGAATGACAGAAAAGCCGAAATCACGTCATACAATGACTGTGATACACTGCTACAGGCCTTACGCGATGATGGCTCATATGTATCCCCATATTCTGCCATAGACCCATCTGACAGTACCGATGAAAATCAGGAGGCTATGGAAGAGGCCGGGAAGGATTCTGACTACAATACATACGGCGATGAGGTCACTCTGATCCCCGACACCGCTTCATATGACTGGGGTGATTTATCCGACATAAATGCACGTATCACAGCGCTTGAACAGAAATACGGCTTTTCCATATATTTCGGGCCTGAGGTGCCAAAGAGAATTGATTACTACGATATCCATCAATTTAAGAACAAGGATAAGCTGTCGGTCGCTCTGGATTCGCTTGAGGAAATACTTGGCTGTTTCCCTGATGACTTTTTCACACAGCTGTGTTATGGCGATATAAGAGGCATGCGAATCTATCTGTGCGGTGATATTTCATCAGGCCACTCAGATATGATAAATGAGCCAAGCGGCTTCGTAAATATAATAAACAACCACAATGTGATGGTTCTAAACTGCAACTACAGCTGGGATTTCAGCTACACTGTAGGCCATGAGATTTCCCATCTGATTGACCAGAGACTTACATTCATACACACCTACGATGAAAAGAGCGAGTTTTCTGAGGGGAAATGGAACAGCTTTAACCCTGACAGCTTCTCTTATGATGATAGCTACGCAAACTACAATCCGGATGATCCATCGAACCACATATCCGGGTATTTCATTGATTCCTACGGCATGACCTTTGCAACAGAGGACCGCTCTGAAATATTCGGAACCGCGATAGATGATTATATTAACGGCATCTATGATGATGCAAGATTCACAGATGATTCGCCGATACGAAACAAGCTGGACTACTACAGCAGATGTATCCGTGATGGCTTTGATACAAAGGACTGGCCTGATACGATGGCATGGGAGTCTGTGCTTACCGACACCGGGACGCAGGCCGATTAAATGATAATTTCAGAATAACACAAAAACCTCAAGTCATACGACTTGAGGTTTTTTAATGGGCAGAGATGGATTCGAACCATCGAAGCAAGTTGCAGCAGATTTACAGTCTGTCCCCTTTGGCCACTCGGGAATCTGCCCATGTATTCAATTACGATACTTGCATAGTTTATCACAATAGATGTGATTATGCAAGCATATTTTATCGTAACCAAATTATTTTCTTTAATACGTGGATTGCGCGCCTGGGACGATACTTTGGTGGGGGATTGATGCCCTCGCTTTCGCTACGCTACGCTGCTAAGAGTCTGTAGGAATTATGCTTTTAATCTTTCTATGACAGACGAAACCGGCTTTTATGCGCCGTCCATGGCGCATAACGCCTTGCCCAGCCGTCCATGGCCGGGCATTTCTGCTCCTCTAAGCATAATTCTGACAGACTCTAAGCAACTTCTCTATGCGCTCCAGTAAGGGCATCAATCCCCCACCAAAGCACCATCCCGGGCACACAATCCCTTACTTTGTAGCTATAATATAGAAATTAAAAAAGACAGCCTGCGATCGGCTGCCTTTTAGGAGAAGGTATTTTTACTATGGGGTATAGCAAAAACTATATAATGTATTGGGGGGTTTTTACGGTTATTATAATATCACGGTTATAACGATAAGTGTTCACAAATTGCATAAAAATCGTAGTTTGTTTTTATGCAATTTGTATAGTACTTTAGTTATATTTAATATTTTTCATATAGTGATTCTGCACAAAAGTATAGTTATTTTTTAAATATTATGTCCAACTGTTGTTTTGCTGTCCTCGTCAAACAGTGCTTCAAACTCATCTCTTGTGATTTTCTCCTTCTCAAGAAGAAGTGCTGCACATCTGTCAAGCACATCGCGGTACTCTGCTATCATGCTCTTTGCCTTGTCGTACGACTCGTCGATGATACGCTTTACCTCGACATCGATTGCCGATGCTATGCCCTCGCTGTAGTTCTTTGCATGGGCGAGGTCTCGTCCGATGAAGACCTCCTCCTCATCATCGGCATAGCAGATAAGACCGATATTGTCTGACATACCGTATTTGGTAACCATCTCGCGCGCAAGCTTTGTAGCCTGCTTGATGTCCTGTGATGCACCTGTAGTGATATCGTCAAACACAAGTTCCTCTGCGACACGACCGCCTAAGTCTACTACGATTTCCTGAAGCATACGTCCCTTTGTGTTGAACATCTCATCCTTCTCTGGCAGAGGCATGGTGTAGCCTGCTGCGCCTGCTCCTGTAGGGATGATTGAAACCGTGTATACAGGTCCCACATCCGGAAGCAGATGGAAAAGGATTGCATGTCCTGCCTCGTGGTAGGCTGTGATGCGCTTTTCCTTGTCAGAGATGATACGGCTCTTCTTCTCAGCTCCGATACCAACCTTGACGAAGGATTTTCTGATATCATCCTGTGTGATATATTCTCTGTTTTCGCCCGCTGCACGGATTGCTGCCTCATTCATCAGATTCTCAAGGTCTGCACCTGTGAAGCCTGCTGTAGTCTGTGCAATCTGCTTTAAGTCTACATCCTCTGCAAGAGGTTTTTTCTTGGCATGGACACCTAAAATTTCTTCTCTGCCGCCCACATCCGGTCTGCCTACTACAACCTTTCTGTCGAAACGTCCCGGACGCATGATAGCAGGGTCAAGTATATCCACACGGTTTGTGGCTGCCATGACGATAATGCCCTCATTGACACCAAAGCCATCCATCTCGACAAGCATCTGGTTCAATGTCTGCTCACGCTCGTCGTGTCCGCCGCCCATTCCTGTGCCACGGCGTCTGGCTACTGCATCAATCTCATCGATAAATACGATACAAGGCGCATTTTTCTTGGCATCCTCAAACAAATCTCTCACTCGTGAGGCTCCGACTCCGACGAACATCTCCACGAAATCAGATCCTGAAATGGTGAAAAACGGTACCCCTGCCTCTCCGGCTACTGCCTTGGCAAGGAGAGTCTTACCTGTTCCCGGAGGTCCTACAAGAAGGACACCCTTTGGGATTCTTGCTCCAAGTCTGGTGTATTTTCCCGGATCACGAAGGAAATCAACTATCTCTGCAATCTCCTCCTTTTCCTCCTTTAGGCCTGCTACATCAGAAAACTTGATATGGTTCTCCTCCTGTGTAGTGAGCTTCGCACGGTTCTTGCCGAAGTTCATCATCTTGCCACCGCCGCCCTGTGCTGCTGCGTTGTTGTTCATCACTGCAAAGAGTATGAACATGGCTCCGAATACCAAAAGATACGGAAGCAGTGTCATAATCCAGCTCTCAGCCGGAACATCCGCAACTGTATAGTCGGTGTACCCTGCTTTTGTCATGGTCTTTTCGATATTGTTTACATCTGATACATAAAGCACCTTTGATGTGCCATCCTTGAACTTCACCTCAAGACTTCCTGTCGGTATCTCCCTGTTTTGCACTACCTTTACGCTCTTCACCTGATTCTTGTCAAGATCCTTCTCGAACTGACTCTGTGTGTAAGAGTTTGATGTAGCCCCGGCGCTCAGCCAGTACCAGATGCAGATTACTGCAAATACAATGATAATGTATACGCCTATTCCGCGCATACCGCTTTTTTGTTTATTCAATTTACTTCTCCTTTTTATTTTATTTCGCCCTCGACGAAGCCGATGTAAGGCAGATTTCTGAACCTCTGATCATAGTCAAGGCCATAGCCTACCACAAACTTATCAGGAATCACAAAGCCCACGTAGTCTACATTTACATCATCAACCACACGGCGCTCAGGCTTGTCCAAAAGTGTACAGATTGTGAGACTCTTCGGGTTTCTTTTGGCAAGGAGCTTTGAAAGCCTGCTAAGAGTATTTCCCGAATCAATGATGTCTTCTATGATGATGACATTCTCTCCCTCGATAGAATGCTCAAGGTCCTTTTTAATCTTGACATCGCCTGATGACTCTGTGCCTGAGCCATAGCTGGATACCGACATGAAATCCATAGTCATAGGCAAATCAATTCTCTTTGCAAGCTCAGTAGTAAAGAATATTGAGCCCTTGAGTATGCAAATGAGATATACTGACTGTCCCCTGTATTTTTCTGTGATTTGCGCTCCAATCTCTGCAATACGCTTATTGAGCTGCTCCTCTGTCAGGTAAACCGAAATATCATATTTTTTTGAAAAATCCATTTTGTTTTCCTCCGTAAAATGTGATCTTAAGTACTTTTCCTGTCTGTGGTGTGACAAGTGCGCTGCAGCCGGATCTGTATCCGATAATGGCATGCACCAGTGATTCATGGGCTATAAGCCACAGCCCCGCTCTCTGCTGTGCAGGAATTTTATCACCTGTAAATACCTGCTTCAGCTTCTTATGATGGCCCTTGTCATCCACAATTATATAGTCACCGGCTTTTCTTGTTCTTATTTCAAAGCCTTTCTTCATCTTATCATAATCAAACCATTTCGTATATGGTTTTTTGGGAATTTCGTCCATTTTACCATTAAAATCTTTTATACAAAGTGTGACATATGAGCCATCTGCCGAAAGCTTTATGTTTTTTTGCTCTCCCGTGGCACTCAGTGCCTCAAGCTCTTTTTGCGTAATGTGAATTTCTTCTTTTTCATCGTCACACCTTCCGGCGAAGAGTATCACCTCGCCAAATGATTTTTCCGCAATAATTCCATATGGCAGATTGATTTTTCTGCCCGACTGCTGCCCTGCAAGCTTCACAAGTGCACCGATATGTGTGCTCGTTATGTCCTTGAGCCGCCCTGATGCCAGATGTATACACTCGCGCGCCACTCCGCTTTTTAATGCCGGATGCAGACTCTCAAAGCGACTGATTTCAAGTATCACCCTGCCTTCTTTTTTTGAAACCATGCTGTCACACGCCTCTTTTAGCTGCTGCTCGTAAAAATCATTCATCACCGCAAGCTGTCCTGCGCTCTCATTGATATGCTCTATCGCCCTGTCATTAATCTGCAAAAGCAGCGGAAACACATCATGGCGCAGCTTGTTTCTGGAGTAGGCTGTGTCAGCGTTTGTGGCATCGGTAACAAAAGCCTGTCCGTTTTCCTTCAGATATTCCTCTATCTGTGCGCGTGTCGCTGATAAAAGCGGCCTGATATAGGTGACACCGTTCTTCACGGAAACCGGATGCATGCCGGCGAGTCCCTTCGCTCCGCTTCCGCGAAGCATCTGAAAAAGAACTGTCTCTGCGTTGTCCTCCATATGGTGCGCAACTGCAACGACTACCTGCCTGCTGTTACCCTTCTTTTGGTCTGCTGCATAGGCAGTTTCGCAAGGATATCTGCCTGCCTCCTCTTCAAACGCTTCATAGCGCAATATCCTGGCAGCCTCCTCCAGCCCAAGTCCATGACTTTTTGCATATTGCGGTACATCCACGGAATGCACATGGCACGGTATGTTAAGCCTCTCGCAGAGATCTGACGCAAACCTCGCATCCTCCCTGCTCTCAGCTCCTCTGATGCCATGCTCCACATGTACTGCCTCCAACACAAAATCAAGCTCATTTGCGCACTGTCTTTTTATCTCATTTAGCACCAGCAGAAGGCAGACCGAATCCGCACCGCCCGACAGCGCAACAAGCACCGTGCTGTGATTTTTTATCATTTTGTTTTCCAGAATATATTCTTTTGTCCGTCTAATCATTATTTTTCCCAGATTCCTATTGCAACTACAGTCATATCATCCATGGCGTATCCGCCTGTGTCAAGCAGCACCCTGTCCAGAATTTCCTGCGCCATCACGCCTGCATTGTCGCTTTTGACGCCTGCGATGATATCCATAAGCTTCCCCTGTCTGTCCTTTACATGCAGATATTCTAGCACACCATCCGTCACCATGACAAGGAAATCGCCACTTTGAAGTGTATTTTTTGAATGTTTGCTCTCCTGCGTGGCATCGACCCCCGCCGGGAGTGATTCATTTTCTATAACACTTACTTGTTTCCCTGATTTGATAAATGACGGTGCAGCGCCTGTTTTGGCCAGCTCAAGCTCACCTGTGTACATGTCTATTGTGGCAAAATCAACCGTGGAATAGGACTCCTCGCCCGCCGATATGACCATGGCAGAGTTCATCAGCTTTAGGGCACTTTCCCTGCTAAAACCGGCCTCCAAAAGCTTTTCAAGCAAATCCACCACCAGTGTGCTCTCGGCCTGCGCCTGCTTGCCCGAGCCCATGCCATCGGATACACATACATGATACATGCCATCATCCAGCTGAAACATGCTGCAGCTGTCGCCATTTGCCTGAGAGCCGGTCTTTTTTTTGGTCGCCACCCCCGAAAGTGCATAGAACTGATTCTCCTCGTAAAGCACAATAGATGTCCTCTCATCGGATATTATTGAAACTGTCCCATGTGCCTGCCTGAGCTTCACTCCCATGGCGCGTGAAACCGCCTGCACATACTTTGAAATTTCAATCCCACCATCTATCCTGGTGCAGACATCTGCCTTTATACATACCTGCTGCCTTGCGTTCTCATAAATATGGGCATTTTCCACCTGTATACCAGCCTCTTTTGTATATACATAAACTCTTGAAAGACGCAGCCTTCTTTTTTTATCAATACATTTTTCAGCCCTGCACCAGCTATCCATGAGCTCTGCCATAGCGTCAAGCTGTGCGGCTATGACGCGTCTGTTTTCTGTGAGACGCCTGTACCAGGCTTCATTTAGCTCAATACGGGCAAATGCCTCTGTGGCGGCTTCCACCATGCGCGTATAGTGCGGGCAGCCATCCACATATCTGTTTTGCACAATTTCCTCTGTTTTCATACGTTTGCGCACTGCATCAGCAAGCATTTTTATACTGTCGGAAATCGAAGCCCCGCTTGTCCAGCACACACTGCAGCCCTCACAGCATGCACAAAGTCTCCCTGTCACCTCAAGCTGTATTTTCTCACTCTCATCAGGGATTTTATCTGCCGTACAATTTACAGCCATGACATTTGCAGTCGAAATAATGCCTGAAAGTCCAGAAACTGCTGTGGCAAATGCCTCCTCCCTGTCGGGCAGAAGTCCTGCTATGACCGGGTTTTCATTGTGCTCAAGAGCCCTTAAATATTCGCATGCTCTGCAAAGCGCAAAGGCCATCGAAAACACAACAAGGCTCTCTGCTACCGACAACACTATCTCATCCGTATCCGGCCTTCCCAGAAATGTTACCGACAGATTCATCACCGCCGTGGCACAAGCTGCTACAACGGCTGTTGTCAGACATCCGTTTTTACTGCTTTTTCTCACAAATAGCCTTTCCCCAAAGTAAATCACCGCAATAATAAAGAGATACTTACATATCGACGGTATCGATATAAAGTATCCCATTCCAATAATTAATCCTATGTAAAAAATAATCGTATGTCCACTACTCAGACAATAAACTCCATACACTGCAGGTATCAGCGGATAACAATCCATCACACACACCAGTGTGGATGCAAATGCCATAAGCCCCCACACAGCCTTTTTTAAATTTGCAATCCTCATCTTTTTGCCTCCATCTTTTTTCAACGATTATATGTGGTCAAAAATGAAGGTTTTGACGAAAAAGCGCAACTATATCTTCAAAAATTATTTGTCCTTTTCCTTGAAGATTATTTCATTGTCATACGCAAGCCCCAGCTTGCTCTTTGCTATATCCTCTATGTACTGGTCACTCTGCATATACTGCTGCATGCTTTCTATCTCATCAGCACGCTCCGATTCTTTAGTATACTGCTTCTCAAGCTCCGCTTTTTGTGCGGCATATGTAGATTCCTTCTGCTTTAGCTGCACAACCTGGACTACCATAACCACAAGAAATGCTATAACTATGATGGAAACACTTAAAGTTCCGCCCCTTCTCTTTGCACGACGTTTACTCATTATTCCTCCTTAGGTGCTTATCTGAATATCCTGCCAAACATTTTATCTTTCTTTCCGGTCACCTCCGGTACCTTCGAATACGTAATCATGTCTATCTCACCTTCTATATCGGCTTCTCCCTTCTCAAGGTTTAGCCTGTTTACGTGAAGATCCTTGCCCTTTAGGTCAAGCATGCCCAGCTCCGTCTCCAAAAGTATCTCTCCCACATCAAAGGAGAGCACATCCAAAATGCCTGTAAAGCTGCCTGTTCTGCGATTATTCAAGATAAGCTTATGACTCTTTGTGCCTGATATTTCTTCCATTTCCTGTCCCTCACATAATTTTTAATATGCTCCATAGACAGCCGCACATATACATGCCATCTGTGGAATCGCATATGTAAATATATGCCGGGATTCATGAAAATATAACCTATATATACTCAAAAAGATCTTTTGCTTCTTCCTTCTTTGTTGTGTCAAGGAGATTTAACACCTTAACCTTGACTGTCTTTTGTCCAAATGCTATCTCTATTATGTCTCCGACCTTGACATTTACAGATGCCTTTGCCGGTCTGCCGTTTACTGTGACACGGCCTGCGTCACATGCCTCATTTGCCACTGTACGTCTCTTTATCAGACGCGATACCTTCAAAAATTTGTCTAATCTCATTGTTACCTCTGTGTCTTACCTATAATAAATCAATTCATAACTATTACCCTGATTTTAGTGGATATAGCCAAAAATGGGCGGAGCCTTAAAGGCTTCACCCATTCTTCTACTCCGTGATAGTCTAACTTATTAGTTAAGAGAATCTTTTAAAGCCTTTCCAGCCTTGAACTTAGGAGCCTTAGATGCTGCAATTGTCATCTCAGCGCCAGTCTGTGGATTTCTTCCTGTTCTTGCTGCTCTCTCAGATACCTCGAAAGTACCGAATCCAACTAACTGGATCTTCTCACCTTTCTTTAACTCCTCTGCAACAACATCTGTGAATGCCTTTAAAGATGCCTCTGCGTCCTTCTTTGATACTCCGGCCTTCTCTGCCATAGCTGCAACTAAATCTGCTTTGTTCATGATAAAATTCCTCCTCTGGATTTTCATAATTTATATAATTCGAGCTGTATTCCCAAATTACCTACAAGAATATATATACTTGTTTTTATGGGGTTTGTCAAGGAAAATGCGCTATTTCCTAGGCTTTTATGTACTTTTACCATTCTTAAAACCTTACTTTGAACTTAATAAAGAGGTTAATGTTGAAAGATAATCGGATATGTCCTTATTTGTCAGACTATTTTTGGAACTGTCAGAGGATTTATTGTTGGTTCCCCGTGATGAATTTGTACTCTGCGAGCTGCCGGTGGTGCTGCCCTGAGATGTACTTTGATTGTCCTTCTCATCAGCCCTCTCTGAGGCTGTCTCGGAAGGTGTCTGTGCGGTGGCTTGTGAACTGCCGGTGCTGTTAGTTTTGGTACCTGATGAATCGTTTGCAGAGCTGTCCGTATCGTCATTTATCGTAATCTGTATGGTGGCCTCCTTTGAGTTCACGTAAAGCGTCCTCGTCCAGGTGTCATAGCCATCGGCTGTTACCTTAAGCGTGTGTTTTCCGTATGTTATCTCAACCGGGCTCGTATAGTCGATTTCACTGCCATCGACATATATTTTTGCTCCCTGCACGTCAACCTCGAAAAGGATGCTGCTCTTTTTAGGACCCTCACCCTTTAAATCATTTAAATTTACCTTTGTAGTCTCGCCTCTTTTTATCTCAATATCCGTGCTGCCTCCCCAGCCATTGTTGGCCACAGCGAGCGTATAGCTGCCCTCCGGCACATCAAGCGACATATCCTTAGTGATTTCTGCAAATATCCTGTCTCCGAGCTGCAAAAAGCTGCCCTCAAACAGCGATGTATTGCTAAGCTGCAGTGTGCCGTGCCCTGTCGTGACAGAAATTGACACTATATCCTTGTCAATCCCGACAACAGCCAGCTTATCCTGCGCCGTGAGGCTGTCAGTATCTACGACATCCGAGCCTGAAAATATCATGGTGCGCTCACCCAGCCTGTAGCTGCTATTTCCGATTTCAAGCACGCTCTTATTCTTATCCACAGAAAAATTGGTCACTGCGTCGTTTGTCCACACCTTATCGGATTTTTGTATCCGCTTTGCCTTGCCGTCTGAATCTGCCCCTGATATGTCAACCACATCACCCTGATGTATGTCTGAAACTGACATGTGATTGCCATATTTGTCAAAAAAGCCGGTGGTCAGCCCATAGTAATACTGATACTGCACTCCTGTCGAGTAATTGTATACCCTGATCGTCTCGTTGGCACTGTTTATGTCCGATACTATGAGAATATCTGAACTTTTCTTAACGGACTTTCCGTTTTCCTCCGCAGCAGCTTTCAAACCGGACTGCGTGCTTTCTCCCACGGCCTCCGTCGTATCATTCATGCTGTTATAGAATTTTTTTACACCATCATCCGTGTCCTGTTTTCCACATGCTGCAAGTGACAGCACAAGCATGCATACTATGCAAAATAATCTTTTAAATTTCTTCATCTGTATTTCCTTTAATAGCTGGCTTTAAACGTTTTTCTACAATAATAATATATCGTATAGTCATTTACTTTTCAATTAAATTCACTATATATATGCATTACTGCTTACACTATGGCATGCAGGGCATGCAAATACTCCTCGCGCTCCCCGCTTAGCTGTATGAGCTGTGCAAGCTTATCCACATCACGGTCGCATACCCATGACTTGCGCGAGTTGCTATAGTGATTGCAGAGCTTACAAAATTTTTCAGGAAACAAAAGCAGTGCTTGAAGCAGTCTCATTGATGTATCATCAAGACTTCTTACGCTGCAATAGCTGTCAAGAATTGCATCTGCAACCGCTGTATCCCAGTGATTTTTTTCGAGCATCTTGCGCATGTACTCCGCAAGATCAGTTTCCGGATATCCCGGATGCATGGTCTCGAAATTGACAGGGAGCCATCTTCCGGACTGTGTATACACGACATTGTGCTGGTTGAAGGCTCCGTGGCAGTATATCGGAACCGACGTTTTACTATTTTCCAGCTCACACAATATTTCCGCCGATTTCTGCCCCTGCTCTAAGAATCTCTCATAGCATTCATAAAACAGATGTTCAAAGGCATTTGTCTTGCTGCGACGCAGTATGTAGTTTTTAAGCTTTACTATCTGCGCACATTTGCGCTGAGATTTTTCGTGCAGGCTTTCTACCTCGATATCCGAAGGCAGAGGATACTTTTCCAATATATTGTGCAGCTGCGCTAATGCCCTGCTGCCGCCACGCATATCATCTATGCTGTCCGTGCTGCACTCTCTGCCTGCTCTGTAATCCTTCAATATGTATGCGTCCTCACAGTTATCTCGCGATATGATACACTGCTCCTTTGTCTGTGATATCTGCTCCACATCCATACCGTTTCTCTGGATAAATGCCAGCGTATCCCGCAGGGTGCATGCCCTTTGCTCATGCCCTCTGTACGGCACGAGCAGCTTCTGCCCGATGCCTGTATCACATATATATGCTCCTCTGCCCTTTATTATCCTGCTTACTGTAAGCTCATATTTTTCCAAAGCCACTTCAGGCTGATTATACAAAAAAATCCCCCCTCATATGATTAATGCATCATAACTATTCAGATGCTTTTTAATCATATGAGAGAGGTTATTATTTTATTCGCAAGCTCTTTAAGTTTTTTGTGCTTCATTGAGCGATGGGTCATCAAGCACCTGCTCATAAAGCCTGTCCAGGATATCACCAAGCTTCGGTCCCGGCTCTACTCCCATTTTAATCAGGTCGCTGCCATTTATTTTCATTTCCTTTTTTGATACACACTGGTGGTCTGCAAGGATTTTCCTGTATACACGCTCATATTCTGCGATGTATTCAAGCTTTTCTGCGCGCTTATACATGCTCTGTCCGAGTGTATCGGCTCTTTTCACCTCAAATAACAGCGGAAAAAGCTCTGTTCCTATGCGGCTCATGGCTCGCCTTACATTGCGCTCTGTGATGGCCGGACGGTCATCATGCTCTTTTACGAGCTTACAGCAACAGTCTGTAGTCCTGTTATCAAACTTAAGGCGCCTGAGTATCTTTCTTGTCATATCAGCTCCCACAACAGGATGCTTCTTGAAATGATTCTGGCCTTCCTCATCTGTCGTAATGCACACAGGCTTTGCCACATCATGAAGCAGCATAGTAAGCCTTAGGATTTTGTCCGCTCGCACATGCTCCAAGGTATGAAGCGTATGCTCGCCGACACTGTACATATGGTGCTTATTGTGCTGAGGTGTCTGCATCATCACATCAAACTCCGGCATGAATACCGCTGTGAGTCCAAGCTCATACAGATCTCTCATCATCTGCGGATGGTCTGATGTCAGAAGCTTCACAAGCTCCACCTGGATTCGCTCTGCGCTGACCTTTGACAATGCAGGGGCAAGCTCTTTTATGGCTGCTTTAGTCTGTGCCTCTATATCAAAGCCAAGCTGGGCTGCAAATCGCACCGCACGAAACATCCTGAGTGCATCCTCACTGAACCTGTCGTGCGCACAACCCACACATCTGATCACATGTGCTTTTAAATCTCCTATGCCGTCAAATTCATCGACAAGCCCTGCCCTGTGATTATATGCCATGGCATTGATTGTGAAGTCGCGTCTCTCCAGATCAAGCTTCAGATTGGAGGTAAAGGTAACCTCCTTTGGATGGCGTGCATCCTCGTACTCTCCGTCTATCCTGTAGGTGGTGACCTCATAGCCCACATGCTCCAGCATGACCGTGACTGTGCCATGCTGGATACCTGTGTCTATCGTATGATCAAATATCGCTTTGACCTGCGCAGGCTTTGCAGATGTGGTGATATCCCAGTCCTGCGGCACCCGGCCCAGGAGACTGTCACGCACGCATCCACCTACCGCATATGCCTCAAAGCCATGCTCGTAGAGCGTGTCTATTATGAAGTTGACATTCTGCGGTAAATCTATGCGCATCTGTATTTTCTCCTTTTAATATGCCTTACCCCAGTATACGAGCTTATGCGCCGGCTTTCCACAGCATACGCATACGTCGGAAATCTGTTCCTGATCACCAAATGGCATACAACGGCTTGTAACTGTTGTGTCCTCTTTGATTTTATTCTCGCAGGCCTCGTCTCCACACCACATAGCACGGATAAAGCCAGGCTTTGTCTCTGCGATTGCCTTGAACTCATTGTAGTCGTGTGCATCGTTTATATGGCTTGCAAGGAATGCCTTTGCCTTCTCGAGCATGTCATTCTGCATTGTCTCAAGTACCTCTGCGAGCTTCTCATTTACCTCATCGAGTGAGACAACGATTTTCTCTCTTGTGTCTCGGCGGACGATAACGCACTGGTTTTTCTCGATATCCTTTGGTCCAATCTCGATACGTGTTGAGATTCCCTGAACCTCCTGTGCTGCGAACTTCCAGCCAGGTGTCTTGTCGGTTGCATCGATTTTCACGCGGAAATCCTTTGAGAGCTTGTCCTTGAGGTCGTATGCCTTGTCAAGGACGCCGTCCTTCTGCTGCTGGATTGGAATGACCATAACCTGTGTTGGTGCAATCTTTGGTGGAAGCACGAGTCCTGAGTCATCTCCGTGAACCATGATGATAGCTCCGATAAGACGTGTTGAAACGCCCCATGATGTCTCATGACAGTACTGTAATTTATTGTCCTTGTCTGTGTACTGGATGCCGAATGCCTTAGGGAAGCCGTCACCAAAGTTGTGTGAGGTTCCTGACTGGAGTGCTTTTCCGTCATGCATGAGTGCCTCTATTGTGTATGTAGCCTCTGCTCCGGCGAACTTCTCCTTGTCTGTCTTTCTTCCCTTTACCATAGGGATTGCAAGATATTTCTCACAGAAATCCGCATAGATGTTTAACATCTGTACTGTACGTGCCTCTGCCTCCTCGGCTGTTGCATGAACAGTATGTCCCTCCTGCCATAAGAACTCTGATGAGCGGAGGAATGGACGTGTTGTCTTCTCCCAGCGCACTACTGAGCACCACTGGTTATATACCTTTGGAAGGTCTCTGTGTGACTGTACTGTTTTGCTGAAAAGCTCGCAGAAAAGTGTCTCTGATGTAGGTCTTACTGCAAGTCTCTCCTGAAGTGTCTCAAGTCCGCCCTGTGTGACCCATGCGACCTCCGGTGCAAAGCCCTCTACGTGATCCTTTTCCTTCTGGAGCAGGCTCTCCGGAATGAACATTGGCATGTATACATTCTCTACACCTGTCTCTTTAAACATTGCATCGAGATTTTTCTGTATATTCTCCCAGATGGCATAACCATTGGGTTTAAAGATCATGCATCCCTTTACAGATGAATAATCCATCAACTCTGCTTTCTTCACAACGTCTGTATACCATTGTGTGAAATCTTCCTCCATGGAAGTGATGGCCTCTACTAATTTTTTCTCCTTAGCCATTGCTTTTCTCCTTTTTTTTGAAATATTCTATGATATACGGGGCTTTTATATCTCATCCGGCCCCTGCACCACGCATAATCTGTTACTGTCACATAATGTATAAACAATAACGATAATTTTACTAACATATATTATTCCATAAGCGAGCTGATGTCAATAAGCCTAAAAACTTGTTCTGCGGTATTTTTCATGTTTTTTTGAGCATTTTTGATATCCATAGCCTCATTAAGCGTTGTTGCTCCTCTTATAATAGGGAAAAACGCATCTATGCCTTCTTTATTACATGCCACTGCATCGTCAGTGACACTCCCTGCTAGTGCGATTACTTTACAGCCGTTTTTTCTGCCTGCTTTTGCCACTCCGACAGGCACCTTTCCCATGGCGCTCTGTCCATCAAGCCTGCCCTCTCCGGTCACTACGATATCGGCATTTTTCAGTTCCTTGTCAAGCTGTATTGCGTTTAGCACTATATCTATGCCGGATTTAAGCTCCACGTTCTCAAGTCCAAAAAGAAACGCAAAGCCAAGACCTCCCGCAGCGCCTGCTCCCGGTGTCTCGCTAAATCTTTTTCCCGCATACTCCTCAACACAGTCTGCATACTGTCTCATCATTTTATCCATCTGTGCCTTTTCATGCTCCTGTACGCCCTTTTGCTTTCCAAAAATGTATACGCAGCCCTGCTCTGTGCACAGTGGATTAGTAACATCACATGCTATTTTGAAATGACACTGCTTTAATTCTGCAGGAACCTTGTCAGCCTTGATCTTTTTTACCCTTGCAAGCGAGCCAAATACCGGTGGAAGAATATTGTCATCCTCATCATAAAACTCATAGCCGAGCGCCGTCAGCATTCCTATGCCACCCTCAGTGGTTGCGCTTCCGCCTATTCCGATTATGAAATTCCGACAGCCCTTGTGAACAGCATCCAATATCATCTCTCCCACACCCAATGAGGTTGCTTTCCACGGATCAGGTTTACCTTCAACAAGTGTGATTCCCGACGCTTCTGCCATTTCCATAACAGCCGTATCATCCTCAAGTACTCCATATGTCGCGTGCACCTTTTGTCCCATCGGTCCTGTTACATCAACATGTTCATATGTGCCATTCATGCCCTCTACCAAAGCGGTTACAGTTCCCTCACCGCCATCTGCAAGCGGTCTGACCACCACGTCCGCTTTCGGTATTGCCGCCAATATGCCTTCTTTACATGCCATCCCGGCCTGCATGCTTGTCATGCTTCCTTTAAATGAATCAATTGCTACTACAACCTTCATTTTACCATTCCTCTATTTTTGTTTATATTCTTCTATTCTATATTTCATTTTTCTTCACCTACAGACTCTGTTACATTTGCAGAATAGCCACTCGGATCCTCATACATCACCGGATTACTGCTACAGTGAGCATACAGATTCAGTCCATCATTATAGATCACATCTTCCTGCGTGAACCGTCCGATACCCGTATTGTAATAACGTGCACGCAGATAGTAAAGTCCCGTCAGGTCATCCTCAATCTGTGCATTATACCTTAGACGATTCGGGATGTTTTCCTGTCCTGCAATCCTTTGACCAAACGCATCATACTGGTAATCATTCTGTATGCTTCCGGCTGCATCCAATACGATGGAACATTATTAAATATAGTCTTTCATAATGTTCCAAGCCCTTTTTACTTCGTCATTATATTTCTCATTCAACTGATTTCTTAATTGAACATCTGCATCATAAATAATGAAATCGCTTAACCCGCCTCTCGAAGCAAACAGTTTACTATAGCTTTCTATCAGATATTTCATTTTTTCACCATCGCTCTCATCCGAGTCAATACAATTAACTTGTCCCATAAGAATTCTTAATATCCCGTTATATTGTCCATATCCATATTTTTGTACCATTTTGCCAATCTCTATATACGCCTCTCGCAACTGCAAAAGCGCTTCATTTCTTATCATTCTTCTATCTCCAATCTATTGTAACGGTGTTTTTCCTACAACTTCAAAAGTCCATGGTGCATCTATATAGGTTTGCATAACATTACATCCTCCCACATATACTCCACCTTGCGGTCCGACTGGTCCTGTATAAATAGTAGTACCCTTTGGTATTTTAATCGCATATACATTATCTATATAAGAGCTTGGCTCACTCGTAAACCATCTTCCATACGGATTTTGAGCATTACCTGCTCAATACATTATTCTATCTTCCTGTAATACTTCCATATTGTATCTGCCACCATAGAAATTCTTTGCAGGTTGATTTGGCATTTCTGCTAACGGTCCTGGATTTTCAATCATATTATATTGATAATTAGCTATATCATCTGACCCATATATAACAGTTGTTCTACCACTCTGGTCTCAACAACCTTCCCAACATCTTCCGCTACATTTCCGGTTCCCTCGGTTACTCCATCAATCCCTTTTGGGGCTTTCGCCAGCTTGTTCGCCTCTGCTTCAATTCCATTCAGCCCCTTTGCTGTCACTCCACTTGCAACCATACCGGCAACCATTCCTGCTGTATCATTTCCGGTCACATCTGTGGTTATCTTCTGCGCACCGGCTCCGGCTCCCATTGAGATGCCTTCTTTGGCGACTATAGAATCACAAATAGAAGAATTGCAGGAAAAACTAAAAATATGTAATTGGATCCTATATTGACCGCTGTGCTTTTATTCCTTCCGATCAGCCACTCATAAAGACTGAATCGAACAGCTTGCTGTGCCCTTTATAAAAAGACTTCAACGCAAGCTGTTCTCCAGATTCTACTCCATCCTTGTCAGATGGAATATGACTTTTTATTATGCATGATATCGTATGTCTTTCGCCATCCGGTACAAATTCGACTTTTATACAAAATCTTCCATCTACATCGAGACAAAGCCTATCCATCATGCCCATGTTCTGTGCTGTATATTTAATTGTTTTTCCATCTATGCATATTTCTATATCTCCCAGTGGCGTGGTCATTCAATTCTCCCATATCTAACATTTAAGAGAAATGTCCAGAATTATTACATCTTTGAAATTTCTATTGTTGGTTCCCATTCGGTTACAATATCAATATTGTAATTCTGAGTAATCACTACATAATGTTTTAAATTTAAAGCCTCTCCATAACCATCAGAAATTTGATTTATTTGTTCTGAAAATTCACCATCTTGTACTTCATAAATTATATTCCGAAAATCATTATCCTTATATTTCCGTATTTCATTTTCAGAATAAAGGTTACTTTGCACAATTCCTTCATCTAGCATACGTACTGCTTGAACCATACCGAAATTAATCATTACGCATGTTTGACTACTTGACAGTTTTATAGTTAGTCCTTGTTTCTCACCATTTATTAGTTGCACTTGGTAAACTGCTTTTGGAATTATACCACCAAATACTTCTTTCCATTTTTCCATATCTTTTATCTCTCCTAATATCGAATTTTGTACACTTTCCTATTGGACACCCTTATTTCAAGAGTCGCTCCTCCTGTTGTACTACCTGGACGAGCAACAACTGTTGTTCCATCACTCAACTTACCGACTTTTCCTGATCCATATTTTGTTTGAATTTCTTTAACGTCGATAGGATTTAGGGCATCAAAATCCCTAATTGTCTGTTCAAAATCACCTGTTGATTCAAAGTTCCTAGCAACGCCTTTTCCGTTAGTAGTTTCTGGCAAGCCGTCAATTATATCATCAATTGTCTTACTACCACTCTGGTATGCTAAACACATAGGAATCAAAGCAGTCTTTTTCTATCTATTGCTTTTCTTTTATTCCTATTTCACAATTATCCTGTAATAGATAGAGGTGTGCGTCACCACTCTTGAAGCACTTGTGACTTCGTTCATTGAGACTGCTCCCTCTGCTTTGCAGGATTTTGCGTATTAGCTGGATGTTGGCAGCATATGT